>Ga0268261_10000162_pt1 | contig 41378 bp, 47 predicted proteins | sample TergutNc150P1_FD_190353 | JGI IMG/M metagenome (GOLD analysis project Ga0268261, IMG submission 190353) | Nasutitermes corniger P1 segment gut microbial community from laboratory colony in Florida, USA - Nc150 P1 (SPAdes) (version 2) | ecosystem: Host-associated > Arthropoda: Insects >... | reverse complement strand
TCACTCGTCCAGAGGAGTCCTACCGACAGTGCTGCGTCGTTGTGTGTGATCTAGAAACATCAAGAATAGGTGCTCCATATATATATATATATATATATATATGACATTAGTAGCCTAATGGTTAATGATTTAACCCTTATCCTGCTAACGTGGAGAAAATGGTGAGCTAATAATGCCAGCAAATAGCAGATGGGATTTAATTCGGGCCTTTACGGGTTAAAGTCAATCTGAAAGAACCGCAGGAAAAATAGAAATGCTAACAGTAGCAGTGCAAGTTGAAACAGTTCGACTGTTTTGAACGAATAATTACATGTACATTTGTTTGTACAATAATAAACGAAATAAGGTACATCAAAATACATGCGTGTAAGACGGTTATTTTAAAGGAGGTTTTTTTAGTAGGACTGAAATAATTGTCAAAGTTAAGTTAATTGTACTTACACGATATTTCCGAAGTGTACATCAAGTTACTTCGGTAGGGTGACTTTATCCGTCTCCTTTAAGCGAATTCTTCCTTATCCACAATTGAGTACGGTTTCAATGGGACCACACATTTTTAAATGAAATGAACATCTAGCCTTAAACATACCAACGTATATCTACCCATAACGTCGCTTGAAACCTTTAATTTAACGTGACATTTCAGCTGCATAGAATTTCACGATGTTTTCCAACCGTCACGAATTTGGGGCACACCACAAACACCCGCATTCCCTGCACCAGGAAGTGGGCGAATGACGGTAACACGAACGCAGCCGAACAGCGGACGAAACCGAACTGAGAGAGTCGACGCCATGCCACTTAGCGCGTGCGCATATTTCAAAGAGTAGGTTACCATGACGGGCTGTTAATATTAAAATATTGATTATGTGAGTTTAATATAGATGAGGCCAATACTGATGAGAACCGGTCTTATAAATATTTCTGATATTAACAATAAATACTCACCCTGCAGAGCAGTACTGCCGTACTTGCATTGGTTGATGTATCACAGAGGGCAAAATTATTATTAACCCTACTACCGGAGTTGAAACAATTCTACTCGTTACGTCTGTTGAGTTTTATGCATGCTTACCAAGATTACCTGATCCTGTGGAATGTTCAAATAACACAATGTAACGTACGACGAATTATTGGTCATTATGCAAGATACAAGCCATTCTTTAAAATGTAAAAAAAAATGGTATCTACTAATATGTTACAGAAACTAATAAAAACAGGCTATTCTGTGTATTTCTACAGTTTATTGACAAGCACTTGCATCCACTGCTTCCATTTTATACTCCTCCCAACTGCAAAACCCAAAATAACAGCAACACAAGCTTTGCATGCAAGACAACACATTTAATCATATTAAGAACTCAGCAGCAGAGTGCTTACAAAGTACTGGCCATGGAAATGGTCCCTAAATGCAATAAACGGCACTTGAGTTTTCACACATAACAAGAGCAGTTTGAATTTAAGTCCCTGCATCAAACACGCACCTCAATTTCGGTTTCCTGCAAATACTTCATTTTTAGCCCTGACTATTGAAAGAATAAAGTTCACAAAATTCACATGTGTGAGGCATTCGTCTCTATGGTAATACAGTCACAAATTGGTCACTTCCCCTTTCATTCCCTTCAGAGCACTTTATTTTCAAATAGACCTACTTGTAATTCATTATTGACAGCAAAAGTATTGGTACATAAAACCTATTCCTCTTAATTTTGGCAAACATATATAGAAGAAGCATTTATTTCTCTCCTAATTTCATAATGAACTCATTGGTGTATTGCTGCTGTATCCACATAGTGTTTGAAAACTGTAGTCACGGGAACATCTTATATACAAAGAAGGTGGAGAAAGGAAGAAAAGTAACTAGAAGTCTACATAAAATACAGATTGATATAGGCTGCAGAGGGTTATAACAAAAGCAAAGAAAGTAATCATATTCAACATTCTTCGTTTATAACAAAACTACACTGAGTCTAGCTTCAAAATACCACTGAAAAAGCCAGTCCCCAAAAGGGCGTAATGATGATTTTCAATGGTGTGTCCTAAAAACAGCAACTACGTGTGACACAATATTTGCAGTAAAAATACAAATCTATGAGTAACCCTTAACCTCTTTAAACACAAATTATTGTTGCCTAAACACCGGACAGTAAGCAATATTTGTCAAATATCCAGTTTTGTGGTTTAATGACATCTGTGGATGTAAAGATATGGATATGGCAGTTGATACTGACTGGTGTATTTGCAACTACTAAACTGCATAAACTGGGATTGAAAACACTCTTAATTTCATCTTCATATTAACAAGTTACTGCACTTACTTATATTAGCATGCTGGTAGTTGTTTTGATGAAGTTCTGTTCAGTGTCAACTTTGAGCAATATGATCTGCACCACTTCTAGTGGCATAATGGTGCATCGACTTCTATACAACACAAGACACTGCACAATAAAACAGCCTCTCATATTATCTGTATCACTGAATAAGGTAGGAAATCCAAAGCTGCATTTCATGGATATTTAGTGGTGAAAAATGCGTTCAACATTTCATATTGCGAAACATGGACAAGGAATGTCCGAAACTGCCATATAAATTCTGTTCAGTAAATAACACATGCCGTTTGCTTAGGTGCTGTATATCAGCGTGAAGATACTTTAGAGTAAATACTCTGAAATTCTGAATAATTTAGAAGCACCCTACATGAAATCAAGGCATATCAATATTATCTTTGTTAGGAACCAAGACACATCTGAAGATAACCATTACTCTGAGGCAACAATATAGGTGTCTATGGAGATTTCCAACGTTTTGAGACTGAATTTGATGGTGTATGGTGGATGATGATGATATGTTAATATTGTAGGAAGCATTCTCTGCTGATATCCAGGACTCTGTTTCTGGCCTGGCTTGCCAGAAACAGTATAAAGCAGTGTTTCCCAAGCTGTTGTGCTCATGGACCTCATTTGGTTTCGAAAAACAGCCATGTATTGTCTCATCTGTGCTCATGCTGTTCTGATAGTGGTACTTAATGTAACTTAACAATAAAGATACAGCGTCCAGACGATATGCATCCAAAATTAACAATTTATGTCTCATAACCGATTTTAGATATATACTAATACATACCAGTAGCATATATAATAATGCAGTGCATGAGTTGACCTCAATTAAATTGACTGTTACTTGCCTCATGGGTACAGTATGTTTCTTAATTATATATTCTAACTGCTATATGAAATAAACATATCACAATACAAACAAGATTGCTTTAAAAAATTCCTTTAATTAAAAAGTAAACTTCAAAGTTGCCACTATAAAAATGTATCCACAGATCCAGCAAAAACTGGTCACTAATCCCTTGAAATATGTGGTGCACACTTTAGTAACTAACGGTACAGACTGTTCTCTGTTGGGTCCATTGAGACAACCGCCCTTTTCTAGGACTTTGCATCCTCCTCTCTACCTCCTTCATTAACCTTTGATTTAGGTTTATTATTATACTTCATTTTCATGTCCTCATTTCATTACCCTTATCTGATCTACTTTTTTTTATCAGTTCCCTGTATGTCCATTATTTTTTTTACTCCTCTTACCTTCCTCCTTCCTTCCCATCCTATTTTCTTACTTTAACATCTACAAATATATTATTTCAGTCTAGTTTTAGATCTTCCTGTCTGTTGTATGTGAGACTTGCAAGTATTCAAAATTTCCCCATGTGTGAGTAACAGCCTCTAGACAGGTAAGTCTGGTGGTACGGTTGCCACCTTTCTGCCTCCAGACAGGCTGGTTATACTCATGCATTTCCTCCAGAGAAAGATGAAACAGTTATACCGCGATGACTTGGTTCTCAGAGCCTTACAGAGCAGGTTGTACCTCAGGCAGGCAAGGATGAGATTTGGGTAGGAGAGGCATGTCCTACCCCTTGCACTCTGGCATTCCCTACTTTATTTTACAGATATGAAACTTTGGCAATTAGAGAACATGATAAATCCAGGATGTCAATGGAAATGAAATTTAAAAGGAGAATGGCAAAATACACATGGCAAGATTACACACACAAAAAAAAGAGGATATTTTATCAGAAATTAAAATTAACCCAGTTGTAAAGAAAATCCAAAATTACAGCAACTAATTGGTACAACATGTTTGGCGAATGAACAGACAGGCTACCACACTTAATTATGAAATATCAATGATGTGGGAAACGAAGCCAAGGGCAAGCCCTCAAAACACTTTTTGAATGGTAACAAGACCAGAACAGGCCATGAGGCCTAAAACCTTACAAGCTGTATTATGATGATGATGATGATGATAATGCATATTATCTTTATTTATAAAAATTCCACTAGTATTTGTTCTTTCGTTTTCCCCAATAATACTCTGATTTACAAACATGCATACTGCCACCTTGATGACAGCCGTCTTTCATTCTGCTTCTACGTATAAACTACAACTATAATATCAACAATCTTAACCTGAAAAACACAAAAAGCCATGAAGAAGTTATCAAAATGGTCAACAGAGACAAGTTATTGATGACAGTAGGCAAAGGGATGTCCCCTTGATGGCATCCCCATGTAAAAGGCATATTTTTTGCTGGGTGAAGGGGCTTGCATGCATCAGCGAACTTGACAGCTAAGTCGGTGGCAGCCTGGCTGCTGCTATGGCCACTCAGGCTGGACAAGTTTCAAGTGAGTTAACAAAGAGACGTACCCTCATTCTGCTGGTTGAGGGTGAGAGCTAATAACTCCATCCCCACAAAAAGTCATGATGAGAATCCTTCAACAATGTTAACTGGGTGGAATCAACTTGACAGGGGCAAATGGACCATAAATGTTTGAACACACATTTTAGCATTCAAATGTATGTTTCATTACTGATTTTTAATACTGACTTGTTCTAACAAAGTGTCGTACTTGTGATTTTATGTGACCATGAATACATGGTCATCATACTTTTAATCAAAGAAAGTTAATATGTACATCTTTTAAACCTTTGAACCTCGACCAACACGATCTTATATATTTGACAACCTTTACATCTGTATTGTCATACACAATTTTGCACTGTGTGTGCACCATTGTATGTTGATGTATGTAGTGTTGCATTTATGTATGCTTCTCTTTATGATTGTTGTACTCCTCGATAATGGCTCTGTAAGGGCCAAAACATGTCAAAGTTGTAGTACAAAGTACACCATTATGGAATTCCTCAGACATAGTGCATTTGTTGGTTGAAATAAATTCTTTAAGACTTTAAAACATTGCTATTATTACAATATAAATATGAACTGGAAACAAAATTGGAAAAATTATCAATCAATCTTATTTTGGTGATATATGCTGTCAGCAGGGGGACCTGCCAAACCCAGGATCTCATTTTCTATGTTGGCAAGAGCCCAATGGTGTTCACATATTTCAAGAGCTTCCCATTCTGCCTTAAATGCAGCTTTAGGGTCAGGAGGCATTGCCATTGCTGCACCCGACATCTGGTCCTGAAGGTGTCGGGACTGATCTGCGGCTAAGAACAAACAAAAAATTGGTAGCTGCATAAGTATCATCACTAAAATTAAAAAGAATCTGTCATAATTATTAATGTACAATACTATAGTTTACACAATCCCACAATGAGCCCACAGTGTACAGACAGCAGCAGAATGAATACAGAGAACCCCTGCTCTGAAGGAATCAGCAAACAAGACACTGAAGAGCTCCATTTTATCAAAAACCTTAAAACCACCAACTCTGTTACAGAAACTCCTTTCTGCTTTAATCATGATCAGCTGTACACTGCATTAATGCAGTGGCACATGTGTGATATATAGCCAGTCAAGCGCTGGATTTCTTCAATAATGTTACAATTAACCCCCCCCCCATTACATGAAGCTCACATATGACCCTCAACCTTGCACATGGAGAAGCTATAAAATATCCTTTTCCTGGACAATAAACTGTTACGTGCGGATTTAAGTACGGTCACAAACTCTGCGGTATCAGGAGATTTAAAATCCCTATTGCCCAATGACAAATGATAACCTAATATATGAAACACTAACCTACCGCACTGCATTCGAGGATCAGAGCATTTTTTGGAAGTTAAAAAATTTACAACATATAACAGATACATGACGCTATTAACATATCAAAATTATACATTATAACAACATTCAATGCTAACTACAGCAGCTGCTGCTAAAATGAACACAGCATGTCTGAGGTCACTGCATAAATATTTTATTTTTCCAAAAGCTTTCATTCAAATTATACAAAACTTTCAGCAGCTGAGGAAAACCAAGAAAACACTAGTATTGATACTTTGTATCAGCTGAGATTAAAACAAGGTCCTACTAAAAGCAAAATAATTGCTCTCCCACTAGGTCAAGCCTGTTTAGTTGTGGTTGTCTATTTACAGTAAAAGCAACCCAATTATAATAAAGAGTATACCAGTTATAAAGGTAAGATATGCTGAAAGTTATATTCAAGTCCACAGGATCATTATCATGTTCATGGGAAATGAAACTTTCTAATCAAGTGATTTCCAGGTTGTTTAACAGCACTGTTTTTAACTACATGCATATGCAGACTGAAAAGACACGGGAAGATGATCATGAAGAGTGTATAGGTAAAAATTTGGAAGTGGATGGTTTTGACTCCTTACAATGTACTGTTCTGGTATCTGCCTAAGACTAAGCAAAATAATGCAAAACACCAGTCAGAAACTGTTATGTCCTAGATAATAATACAGAGGATCACCAGACTCCTACAATGGGCAGCAGGAAATTAGAATAAGAAATGTATAATGCAAACTGCAATAAATTGGAAACAGCACAATAACTGTTCAAAATCATTCTTATGCTGCAGAAACTGAAATGTTATCTTTACCATTGTTTTCCCCCAGAACAAGAGCGTAGATACTGCGCAAACCAAACACATTAAGAAAATACCACGAGGCTGATGAAACCCAAGCAGCATCAAGAGACAGTAGTTCAATTCCTCTCTGCAGCATCGGCTTGAACCTCAATGTCAGTGGAAATGGGACTTTTGCTGAAATACAATAATAATAAAAAATAAAATCCACAATAATCATATTAAAATAGAAAAATGTATATACATGTGGCAATGCAATAACAATAGTTCTTACATCCCTGTCTCTAACCTACAGTGGAATCCCACTTAACTGTTGTAAACAACACCAAGTACTTGCATGCTTAAGCACACAGATGGTTAATCTGAATAAACAATAAATACATAAATAAATTAACAGAAATGTAACATAGATATTTTTAGTGGCATTACTAAGGATACCCAACAATTATGAATCAATTACAAAGCCCTGTAGTACTGAATTGACAATCTTCAAGCCCGAAATAAATGCTTACCTTACACTATTAAATTCATTATTAAAGTCATTATTTTAAGTTTTCCTTTTCAAGAATGAAAATGATTAACACAGAGACCTGCTTAAAAAACCTAGCTTAATGGAGAACTCAACAAACATCACTCATTCTTCTCTATACTATAGATGCATTTATACTGTCCCTGTGTAGATGACAGTACATTAAGTATGAATCTGGCTCCCTCCCTGTTACTGAAAGGCTTATCTTGTCAGGACCACAGTGACACTGCCTATTTTAAGGTGTGATCCTCACATGTGCCAGGAAAGCTAGCATAAATCACAAACAACTTGTCCGTACCACAACTTGTCACCACCATTTCAGCAATGAAGTAGGAATGATCGACACTATACAGTGACAATTTTCTTGTTGTGGAGGTAAATTCTGAGTGGGTAGTACTTATTATGTTTCAGCCACTCCATGATGCTTGCTGGTTCCCATTGTACTGTTAAAATTTCATACATCCAGCAACAGGAATCACACAAACTTCAGCTCCATTATAATGTTAAAATATGACTGTTTTTTCTGCCAGCACTGAGCACCTAAGAACACAAACTATAGCTATTCTGTAACCTTTCCACTATGTACAAACCTCATTAAGTTTGGTTCTGAGACTAACCATTATGCAATAAATATTTAAGACTTTCAGAATTCATCAACAACATGAACATTCAATAGCCTGCTAAAATAACATCTACATTTGTGTGATTTCAGGATTCCACTGCAGTTTGAATAAGATGTTCGCTCTTCTAAGATGTTATGCAGTGTAGACTGGTAGTTAGTTACCAATGTTTTAGGACAACCCATTGATCCAATTCTCCTTGGACTGTTTGGCCCTTGACCGACAGGTTTTCCCCAAATGTCGGTAACTAACTACCAGTACAAGCTGTGTACATCCCAGAACAGCAAAGATCGCAACATTTGCATTTGCATATAATACCATGGTAATCCAACCCTTTATAAACACTATCCTCTCTGTGTGTATTTTTCTTCAATGTCTAATAAAACTCAAAGTTAACTCACTTGTAACAAACCCAGAGAACATCCAGTTGATCCATCCTCCAATGACAATCATAGGCAGCACGTTCGTAACATTCCCTTTCAACATGTCTGTCATCATACTCGGGTCTGTCATTGGATTTTGATTTACAGCTGCACGTTTTTGGGTTTTAAAATAACCTGCTTCTTCGCTGTTGAAGAACTGGCGTCTCATTAGAAATGACTGCTTTGGAATGTATTTTCCATGTTCTCGCAAACAGCGAGATCTGATTATAACTTGACTGAAAAATAATGAAAACATCTTACAGAGCTTGGTAAAAAAGTGAAACACTGACATTCCATACTACCTATTTTCTCTTTTTTCAAGACAAAACCAGAGATACATTGTTTCAGGGTTGCTGGGGGAGAAAAAACTGGTACGGAACAACACACTGCATATAGCAGAATGTGACTATTCATTGTCCCCCTTCTGCACACTGAAAATGCACTTACAGTAAACAATGTGGAATCCAGTAGTACTTCATCTGGAATGCTCTGTTACAAACCAAATGAGTAGGTCACATTTCACTATTACACAAACCAGCAACACCCAGTGCATTCAGAGAGTTCAGCCATTAATTACTTGCATCTTGTTAGTTTTCTTGGCTTATATATACACTACATTATGTAATGACAATGGTACAGAAAATGCAGAAGTGAAGACAGGACAGGATATCAAATGACAAATTAAACAGTTGGGTCTGTCCACAATGTTGCTGGGTACACTATGATACACAATAGGTATAACCTTCTGATATGTAGGATATTGATATCTGGCAACCTGTTGTATATCAATGCAATGTATTCTGTAACATTTAAATAGTACTTCTGCATCAAATGTTCAAGATGCAGGTATGAATAATATTACTAAGAACAGAGTTCAGAGTTTGGTAAATTGACTGTAGGGCAGGTAACTACCCAGAATTATTATGATCAGGACTAGTAGTACCTAGAGTAACAGCCATACAAAAAGTTTTCCAGCAGTAAAACCTTATCACATAGTTCCTAAACACAGCATTCAATATCAAACAAAAATAACAAACGTAAATTACATTTAAATTCCAAATATGTTCACCACCGAAAAATGTGAGACATACCAACATTTATCTGCAAATTGTAAGTATATTTTCAATAATACTTCATAAATGATTGGTAATACACTTTTCATACTATTTACCATATATGTGTAAGACAGTGACCTACATTTCCTGCTTTCATGTTTACTCTTCTGTGCACACCACAGAAATAACTGGTTCACAACATAAAAAAGTAAAAAAATTAAAAAATTTACATCATACTTCCACCTTTACCATATCATAATCATTGTCAAGGTCATGTGGGAAAATACGTGCAAACTAATCTCATTCAACAGTCATATCTCAAAGCAGCTTTTACATTTTTAAATATAAGTACTTACTTACTTCAAGGAGCAGAGTCTTTCTTGAGAAACTAACCAGTTTTCAGCTACTCAAGAAATTCCCTGCATTTCATGGAACCCGAAGGTTAATGACCACATTCACAAGTGCCCACCACCTGTCCCAGCTCGATCCAGTCCATATACCCACATCCCACTTCCTGAAGAACCATCTTAATATTATCATCCCACCCAGGCCTGGGTCTTCCAAGAGGTCTCTTTCCCCCAGGTTTACCCACCAAAACCCTGTATATGCCCCTCCTCTCCCCCATACGTGCCACATGCCCTGCCCACCTCATTCTTCTCAATTTTATCACCCAAACAATAATGAGTGAGGAGTACAGATCATTAAAGCTCCTCATTATGTAGTTTTCTCCACTCCCCTGTTACCTCATCCCTCTTAGGCCCAAATATTCTCAACACCCTATTCCCAAACACCCTCAGACTATGTTCCTCCCCCAGTGTGAGCAACCAAGTTTCACACCCATACAACACAACAGGCAAAATTATAGTTCTGTATATCTTAATCTTTAAATTTTTGGATAGCAACCTGCAAGACAAAAGATTCTGCACCAAATGATAGCAAGCATTCCCTGACTTCAATCTGCTTTTAATTTCTTCCTGAATAGCATTTTGATTTGTTAAGGTTGTTCCCAAATATTTGAATTCTTCCACCCTTTCAAAGGCACTATTTTCAGTCTTTATACTGTGACTTCGTCCTGCATTCTGATCTCGAGGCATGAACATGTACTTAGTTTTATCAGCATTTACTTCTAGTCCAATCTCCTTACTAGCCAATATCGAAGCTTCTGCATTTTCTTTTATAGTACGTACGCTTCCTCCCAATATATTGACATCATGAACATAAACCAGAAGGTGATGTGTACCATTTAATTCCAAGCCATCCTGGTTGATCTGAACCCTCCCAATGGCGTACTTCAAAGCAAAGTTGAAAAGAAATGGCGATAGAGCACCTCTTTGTTTTAAACTATCCCTAACAGAAAACATGCCAAATTCTTGCCTACCCGGATTCTGCTATACATTTCAGTCCGTCACATTTTCATTAGCCTTACCAGTTTCATAAGCTTTCTTTAAGTCTATTAACAGCTGATGCACTGCTTCATTGTATTCCCATTTTTTCTCAAGTATTTGACAAATGCAACATATATGATCAGTAGTTGACCTGTTGCATCAAAATTCACAATGATGATCCCCAAAACTTTCCTCTGCATATGGAGTTAGCTTGGAGAGCAGGATGTTGGCAAAAGTGATACACCACTATAATTACTGCAATCTGTTTTATCGCCCTTCTTATAGATAGGTAAAATGATCGACTCCTTTCACTCCTCAGGCAATTCCTCCTTATTCCAAATAGAAACAATAAGTTTATGGATCTCATAGCAAATTGTTCTACCCCCTGCCTTAATCAATTCTGCTGGGATATAATCAATACCTGGCGATTTGTGACTTTTTAGCTTTTCAATAGCCAACTCAACCTCAAAGGCCCTCAGTTCAGGCACAGGTGGTTCAGCTGTGTGTATTTCTGTCTGCCTAACATCATTAATCCCATGTATATTCAACAGCTGAGAGAAATGGTTCCTCCACCTAGCCAAAATACTGTGGGATTCTTCAACCAAATCACCCTTCTCATTCTTTACTATATTAGTTCTAGGCTGGTAACCCTTCTTAAAGTCACTGATGCCCCTACACAAGACCCTAATATTTTTTATCTTACTGTTAGTTTCAAGTTCCTCAATTTTAGCTTTCAGATATTCCTTCTTTTTGTTCCTGAAATGTCTGCTAGCTTCATGTCTTGATATTGTTCAGATTATCTACATTGCCTTGGCTTGGATCCTGTACCCACTACATTTTAGCCTGTTTCCTTTGATCTAAAAAACCTAAACATTCTTCATCACACCATAGTTTATGTTGCTTCAATTTGTGCAGACCTAGACTCTCTTTAGCTGAGGTTTTGATATTCTCTCTAATGTTCCTCTAAGCCCTGTTTATGTCCTTGTCATCACTTAAGTTCTCCAAACCTGCAAACCTCTTTGTAATCTCAATCTGATACTGTTTCCTAAGCTCCAGCTCATTTAGCTTCCTGTGATTTAATCTTTCCCCATCAAACTTCTGTGCTGCTTGTTTACTTACTGCCAAACTCTCCCTAACCTTTGCAAACACTGGATAGTGATCAGTATCACAGTCAGCTGCCCTGAAACTTCATACATCTAGTATACTCAAAGCCATCTCCTGTCTTTCAATATGTGATCAATCTGGTTGTGAGTCTTCCCATCAGGAGAGGACAAGGTGTACTTATGAATGTTTTGGTGCAGGAGCATCATGCTCTTAACTAGATTTTTTGATGTGGCAAAGTTTACTATTCTAACACCATTATCATTACTATCCTGATGTAGACCATCATTCCCAATTACCAGTTTGAAAATATTCTCTCTCCCCACTTTTACATTAAAATCTCCTAACAGAATTTTCATATGGTACTTAAGAAAGTGATAAAAAAAACCTGCTCCAATTCTGCATAAAAACTGTCTTTTGAATCATCACTTTTCTCCTCACTTGATGCATGCACATTCAGAATATTACACCAGCGACCTCTCAGAACTATATATGACACCCTATTGCTAACAAACTGTACTCTCTTAACTGCTGATACTATTCTGTGATGTACAAAAAATCCTGTTCCAAACAGATGATTGTCATTTACTTTTCCAATGAAAAAATTATAATCCTCTGCTCTTACTGTGCCCCCTTTGGCCCAACTAACCTCCTGCACACCCACTAAATCTAATTTATATCTTGCTAATTCCCTGGCTGCTGCTTCAAGTGAACCTGCCCTATACAGGCTCCTAACATTCCACGTACCAAATTTCATGTCCCTTTCTCGTTCCTTAGGTCGTACCAAAGTATTAGTAAAGGTCTGAGGCATACTGTATGAATGTTTCATAACAAGATATGTTTTTACGGTGAGTTGTTAGCACCTTGCCCAACCCTCAAGCCGGAGGACCACCCCTTGTCGGCTGTCCGCGACTGCTTATTCGCAGCTCCCCTCCATATTTGAGGCCGTTCCTCCATCCGCAACCTGAACACGTTTAGTCAGTTTATTGTGATAAAAATAGACCAGAATAACCTATTATTATTCAGGCGCGTGGGTTAAACACCTTCACACAAGCACATATTCGGCTATTACTAGCATTAGGTGCATTATTTAGTCACACAGTCAATTGCTGAGATTATATGGCATCGGTGAGAGATCAGTGAATATGGAGCATTGGGGTAATAATCACTGCTTGGGAAAGCAAAAGTCTCGGCGTAAAACCTGTCCTTGTGCCACTCTGCCCGCCACAAGTCCCACATAGACTTGCCCGAGATCGAAGGTGTCCGCGATGAAAAGCCGGCGAATGATTACTACTGCTACTACTACTTGCGAGTAATGTTTTACAACTACACACACATGAAGTGTAATATATATGTAAACAACCAAAGAAATATATCTGGAATGAATTATTCTTATTTCGAACACGGTGCCCTCCCAACATATCGACGTGTAACTTCCACCTGTTGTTTGTACATTTCCAACATTCCTACTTGTATTTGGGGAATAAACGACAAAAGCTAATTCTAAGATTGCAATTGTTGCATAGTGAGTTACTTTCACCGTCGTAAAAACTCATACATCAAATTTTAACGTTTTCAAAACCTTTATATTGAAGTGACACTCACTCCCTCCCAAACATATACTTCAGAACTGAAGTTAATGTGAGGAGAATTGCGTGTTTCACGATGTACAAGTACTATACGTTGCTACAGCTAACACAACGGGATAAAAACGCCAAAGTAATAACTTCGTAACACTCGATACCTAACCTAACGTAGTTATGGTATAGCAACCTGCAGACCTAAATTATTATTACCTGTCTTGTACTTGCTGCAGCTCCACCTTTTTCTGAGACGAAAGCAAAATTGATACATAGTGCCTTACCACCCCAACTAAAAATGTTATAACAACTATAGGCAAAAATACCCAAAACCTTATATCCGAATCTAACAACAATTCGGCCATAATGGGTCACTGCCACGGAATAACTGCACGCAGCAGCATACGGATAAGAACACGGTGGGCAAACAACTGTGCAATATCACCGGTCATATACCATATAGTTAGAGCTGCCTCAGGCATGTTTATAATCTGTAGGCATGATGGTCGGTACACGTCAAAGATGCAAGAGATCGTAAAAAATTACGTTAATTTATATGGTCGTGTCTTGAGGCTGTATCTTACTCATAGGTTTTCAACCAAATTATGTGGGTGGGGGGGCCTTAAAACATCAAATTGTCATTATATGCATAAGTATTCAAATTATCCTAGAGCATTTATTATGGTAAAATAAATTTATATCATAAATCTTTTAAACTTACTGGCCAGTTCCCAAAGACAAAATTCAAGGATCTCACGATCTTGCTGCAATTTTTGCCGTGTTTTCTTGTGCAGGTCAACAATATGAATCTTGTAACCTTGGTTACAACATGGTACAATTTTTTGCTTGGGGGATATTAAGTCTCTCATCAACTCGTCATATTTTTTAATAATAGGTGTAATCATCTCCATGTCACCAAACGTGGAAGGAAATATTCATAAATACAGTTTGCAGAAGAGCTTTCATGGCTAAATTCCAACCATTTCTTCAACCACACCATCCATATTCTCTGCTTCCTTTTCCGGTTCCTGGTTTCATTATTCACCGAAACACAAGCAGTGATGACTGCTAAATGTGCCACTTTGGATATACATCCACAACCACAAGTTCACTTCAACTGAAGTTTGCACAGACTTGCTGCATAGTGTGTAGGTTCAAGGCAACCACTCCAACAGTGTGCCATACAACAGCCTGTGTTACGCAAATTATTTGATCATATAAGGGCCCCTTAGACAGATCCTGCTCCATGCCCTGTACTTCTGGAGGTTGAAATTTGCTTCCATCATGAGGTGACAAAGTGCTATTCTAGACAGGTTGTTGAGGGTGTTTCATGCTCCTGTTGTCACCACCATCAGAATCAATCAGGTGGTCCAAGACCTGGATGAGTCCACCAGATTGTATTTTGTCACAGGTGACGTGGCAAGCAAGTTTGTAAATGTCACTATGCCATTCAAAAATGGATATGCTGCCTTTCAGGCAGGAAAGCCACAATAAGCAAAGAAAGCACCCCTAATTTGCCAAGCACTACATTCAGATGGGGTATAGTGTGTAACCTAATGCATTTATTGTCAGCATGGTCAAGGGCTGGGACACAGCCAATGAGAGAGTCACCAACCGAGGTTCGGGCACAACTACTGCCACCTCATAAGAAAACTCATTGTGTTAAACACTATTCAGTGGAGTTGTGACATCTACACTGAACACCTTACAGGAGTAAGGCAGTAGCCTGGACAGACTGAGGGTGCTTAGGAGAGCTGAAGTTGCAGCGTTATCCCAGTGTCTACGTTAAGAGTATCTCAAGTTTCGAACATCGACATAAGTGTGAGCCAGGTAAAGTGACTCAACTTTGAAACACTGACATAAATGTGCCCCAGCATATGATTATGTTATGATGGATAATGCCAACCATATATCATGTAACTAATGGTTCTCACCACCAGCAAAGGGCTGTCACTTTACCCTGATACAGTTACTATTCTGCCCTTTAAGATATTTGAAAACACAAATGGTGGTTGAACCACCCTTATGTTTATCTGTCTTCACATCCACTGCATTTTCCTAAACAGTTACTGCAGCCGAACATTTTTGGCGCAACTGTTTCTTAGGTTTGCTCACATCAGTTACGGGTGGTTCATAGCCATACGTTATAATTTTAAACTGTCAACGTATGTTTTTTGAAGGACCGTTGGTGACAGGTAGGAGGGGTTGTGTACAGAGAGAGATTTAAATGAGGAAACGGTTAGCAGCAGATAACGGACACAAGCAGTCCAGTAAGACAGCAATCCAGTGAGAAAGCAGTGTACTAAGAGAAGAGTATAAGTGAGGGTGTACAAGTGAAGTGACCATGGTATTTTACTAGAAAATTATTTAGTTGTTTAACTTGATAATAGCACGCCTTTTATATCAAGTATAAATGAATAAATAAATCAGTAAGTAAAAAGAAAATAACTGAAACTATATGTGATTCAGTAAATCACACCCATCTCCCAAAAGTTCTCCTACCAGAATGAGCACATCGGGACAAACAAGATAAAAAGGGTAATTGTGCGTACTACTAAATCAAATTTAATCAGATTACATGTGTCAACAAACACAAGAGAAAGAGAACAAAAGTGTTGTAAAAGAGAACAAAAGTGTTGTAAAAGTTTAAAAAACCAAGACTAGCTTCTGGTGGCAGGCAAAAATTTTACCTAAAAATTTCAAAACATAAGCCAAGAAGTAAAGGATGTGGCACACAAGGAAGATATGACAATTGTTTAAGCTTTTTTGGTAATAAAAACCAGAAGGAAAGAGAATGCTTTGAAGATTTAAATGTAGATGTGAGAAGAATGTGAAAACATATATTAACACAATAAAATATGAGGGTGTAAACTGGTTTTGTTGGGCTCAAAACAGGGACCACTGACAGGCTTTTGTGAACATACAACTAACTGTCATAGCTCCATCAAGCACAACCATGTATTTTATTTGGGAACGGCTATGTTTTGGTCTACAAGGACTATCATCAGGCTACCACTACAAAAACCTTAAAATAAGGTATAATGCAATGCTACTGTGGAAAGTAAGGTTTTAAAATGTTGTGCAAATATTTACTTGAACTGTCAATGCCTTAAAAAGAACAGAACACAAGATTATAAAATTTGGTTTCATTTGGAAATTTTGGGTTTAATTTTGATCCCTGTTCTCTTTGGCATATGGGACCGTCTGTCTAACGATTGTTTTTGGGCACATCCATGATGTGGGGATGTGGGAGTTGCAGGATGGGGAGACTGCCTGCTTCCGGTTAATTAGTTTCTTTTGTTTGTTCATTGGAAAAACTCATGCTGAGTCATGGTGTTTGTTTGTTGTGTCAGATCTTGTAATGTATATGCACGATCATAACAAGTATAGTGATTATTGTTAAAAGAACTACTTGTTGTGCTTGTTTTTTATTCTTTCTTTTGTAACTGTATTTATATTGTGAGCTATTCATATATACACAGGAATGTAAACTTGTTTTGTTGATAATGGCCTGGATAGTAACTATTCCCCCACGAGAGTAATTGGTGCAGGACTTGGTGGCCCAGGCATCCGATAGCAAACTTATGAGTGCAGGACCTCAGATTTGTATCTTGTGTTCTATTTTTCTGTGACCCTGAGACCTCATATTTCACGACTATTAACTTGTCAAGAAGGACTCTGCTCCAAAGAGGTACTGAAGAGCCAGGATCTAATTCACCACTACACCCAACCTACTGGTAGATTTCTGTCAATTTGAGAGAACAACCATGAACATCTTGAGTCCAAATCAGCACCTGTCCATCTGCTAAGATATGAGTGATCAGAACCAGACCCCAAATTGCATTCTAGAACAGTTCATTCAGTATATCATTTCTTGTCTGCATGCTAGCCTACGGGATAGGAAGAAAGTAAAATGACAATCAGTAGCAGGGAAGCAAAATGGGGAAGCAGGAACAGGTGTTGAAGGTTGCTAATAGGTAGAAAATGGTACCCAGGATGAGATGCTGAGGTCAGTATTATATGCACTCCAATCAGTGGCTGTATCAACAACATAAGAATTTAACATGTTCTCTACCAAATGTACATCATCATAATGCAGTAGTCAGCACTTAAGTGTGTAAATTACAAGAACTGACAATCACAGACAAGATATTTTCACTTTTCCACAGCCCACACAAGCAATGTTACCTGCGGCACTATAATCATTCTCATCAAGTGCATTAACAAGCACTAATGGAGCTAACACAACGCAATAAGAAAAATTTGTTTACAAAGATACCTGAACACATGACATAAATATGCAGAACAGATATATCTGGAATTCTATACTATGTAGCACTCAAATAGTTTCTTAGGATTTTTACTTCTGGAGCCACATCACCTGTACTTGAACTGATGTCAGATATTTCAGAATGTTTCTCCAAATGGTAATATATCATGTCATTTTCTTGAAAGTCATTGGGTCTTCTTGGTAGCACATGTATATGCAAGTGCTGTAACAAAAATTCCTCCTATTAAAGAAAATGGCAATAATACACAGAGGTAATGGCAGCTTATTCCATTGCATCTTTAACCCTCACTACTAGTTGGTGCCATGTTCTGATCAGTCTGCTATGGGGATGACACAGAAATTCAAAGTTACCATACAAAAATTTTTGCACCAACATGAAACATTAGAGGCTGGTAGACTGTAAAAACAAATTCAGAGGTATAAAAGAAAAAAAAAGTCACATAGTGAAAAGCCTATGACACTAATGTATGAAGCAAAACTTGCTACATTAACTTACATTGCCCTCATCCTTCATGTAGACTGTATTGGCAGAAACACTGTAGCATGCTTCAAAGGCACTCTGAACTCTTTCGACAACAGCAAATAAGTCAAATAATTCTTCACTGTTCAAGCTTGACAGTCTTGATACAAAACGTAAAGGCATCACCAATACATCTAATTTTATAGTTAAGTATATGCAGATACAACACAACACAACACAATACAATGCAATGACTCCTACATGCTTGTTTCAAAACAGCAATCCCAAGTGACAAACCAGACACTTTTGCTGTCATGGATAAGTATGAAACTCCAACAGCTTTAAACAAATTTACACAGCAATTAGAAGCAAACAGCAATACTAAAAGATTGAAAGTTAAGGTGCCTCCCTGTGTTAGGTTAAGAACTTCCTCATGGTTGATTCTCACAAAGTAAATTCAATTAGCAGAAATGGTGAGCCAGAAGACAAGAAAAAAATGAACGAGAGACAAAAACATACAGAACAGAGTGGAATTCTCTACAATCAAATAAAGTTACTGGGGGTGGAATGGAAAACAAAAGTAAATGCCACAACTGTAGTAGCAACAATTTCAAATTTTGTGCAATGTTAATAAAAGACGGCATATACCAAATTTCATCCAAATTCATGAAATTGTTCGGGGTTAAACATGCAAGTTAGGACAGACGGTTAGAAAGAGAACATTTCCTTCCTCACGAGATTATAGAATATACACATGTACTTAATGCATAAAAGTGTATCAGTTTCACACAAATACGTGTACTTGCATAAATTCATAATTTCTGAAGTTGATAAATATATTTCACTACAAATCATAAGGTGTCGTGGTTATTATGAAGGCATGCATTACAATAAAGAATGGAAAATCAATGAACTTAATATACAACAACAGGATACATGAAAAGGAAATCTACAAACAGCTGATATACTGTAATGGAAAATTAGGGCACTGTCTGCATATGGCAAATTACACAACACAGGAGTCTAATGTTTCTGTGGTACAGCGTATGGTGACAGTTGTTTGTGAGAGTTGAAGAGCAATAATTAAAGTTTTTAAATTACCTTCAATGTTCTTACATACACACAACAGATCCAAAAGTTGGTCAGAATTACTGAAGGGTGTGGAATAAGTAACAAAATACCAAACATACAGACAGGAAAAGTCCAAAGTATTATACAGTCAAATGATCCACTAAACTCTCATACAAGCACATATGAGATATTGACCACACACGAGATGATCCGCACAGGAGCACCTGGTGCAGTGCGAGGCACACATGACTATAGGGGGTCTACTGAACTGCTACTGGTATGAGTAACAGACTGTTCTCCTACTACACACAGACTGAAAAGTCAAGCATTTCCAGTAGCGTGTAGTGAACAAGTGCACTGTGCTAATGCTTTCAGGATTGGTAGCAACAAGTCACCATTCACCATAAAATTTTGCACATGCTCACTTACTGCATTTCTAGATTTTCTCCTGGTCTGTGGACAGCAAGTTGTACTAATTTTTTGTACTATACATATATAATAATACGAGTATCTTCAAAACATATATTTACTTACTTCACTTACTTACTCCATGGAACAGAGTCCTTCTTGAGAAACTGACCAGTTTTTAGCTAGTCAAGAAATTCTCCGCATTTCATAGAACCCGAAGGTTCATGACCGCAATCACAAGTGCCCACCACCTGTCCCTATCCTGAGCAAGCTCAATCCAGTCCATACACCCACATCCCACTTCTTGAAGAATCATCTTAATATTATCCTCCAATCTAGGCCTGGGTCTCCCAAGTGGTCTCTTTCCCTCAGGTTTCCCCACCAAAAACCTGTATATGCCTCTCCTCTCCCCCATTTGTGCCACATGCCCTGCCCATCTAATTCTTCTTGATTTTATCACCCAAACAATACTGGATAGGGAAGACAGATCATTTAGCTCCTCATTATGTAGTTTTCTCCACTCCCCCGTTATCTTGTCCCTCTTAGGCCCAAATATTCTCCTCAACACCCTATTCTCATAAACCCTCAGCCTACATTCCTCCCTCAATGAGAGCGACCAAGTTTCACACCCATTCAAAACAACAGGCAAAATTATAGTTCTGTATATCTTAATCTTTAAATTTTTGGATAGCAACCTGGAAGACACAAGATTCTGCATTGAATGATAGCAAGCATTCCCTGACTTCAATCTGCTCTTAATTTCTTCCTGAATAGAATTTTGATTTGTTAAAGTTGTTCCCAAATATATGAACTCTTCCACCCTTTCAAAGGAACTATTATCAGTCTTTATACTGTGACTTCAATCTGCATTCTGATCTCGAGACATGACCATGTACTTAGTTTTATCAGCATTTACTTCTAGTCTATCTCCCTACTAGCCACTACCACAGCTCCTGCATTTTCTTTTACAGCATGTATGCTTCCTCCCAATATATTACCATCCGCATAAGCCAGAAGTTGATGTGTGCCATTTACTTTCAAGCCTTCCTGGTTTACATGAACCCTCCTAATGGCGTACTCTAAAGCAAAGTAGAAAAACAATGGTGAGAGAGCATCTCCTTGTTTCAAACTATTCCTAATAGGAAATATGTCAGATAAATTCCTGCCTACCTCTTCAAGAGGTACAAAAGTTATTTTCAAAATACACAGAGTTCATCAAATGAGTAAAACAATGTGTACAAGAATCTCTTTAATTCTTCCCAATTTTATTCATCATATCTTTCAGACTAGGCAGTGGAGTGTGAAGATTTTGATATCAGCATAGTATGCACTTTTCAAAAAACATGAAAGGATAATGGGCAGGGGAAGTGGCATGTATGGGGGACAGGAATGGCACATTCATACAGGGGTTTGAACCTGTGGAAAACAGACCACTTGGAAGGTCAAGGCATAGATGGTAAGACATTACAATGGATGTTGAAGATACAGAATGGGGAGGCATGGACTAGACCAACCCAAGTCAGGATACAATGATGGGCTCTTATGAACATGATAATGAACCTCTGGGGACTTCTTGATTAACTAGGGAACTATTTAGCTTCTAAGGAAGGACTGCGTCCATGGGGTTTGTCAGATTAGCATTCTTAAAATACTTTCAAAAAAAAAAAAAAAAAAAGGATACGCCCAGCGACAATACTGTTGCGGCTTACAAACGCCACAGTATTCATTGTTTTGTAGATAATATTATTCGAGTCCACAACTGCATGACCAACTGTGTATACTTGTTCATCTCCAAGCGTAGTTTTCGGCATTAGTACTCTATACAGGTCATCGCGACGATGTTTCCATACAGGCACTGATTGTTGTACATTCTTGATGTAATCCAGACTGATTTCAGCTGTTGCAATGTTTGTGCCTTCAGAGCACTGAGCAATTACATCTCCCCATGGATCCACAATCTAAACAAAACTTACAATCAATTATTCATCCATATACAAATTATACAAGAATAAATATATTAAAATTTACTGCCTGTACAATATCCTTTAACTGAGCTCTTTGTGAACACAACTGGGGTTTAGGACAGTCATTTGCTTGTAGTCCTGGTGGATTACCTGTTTAACCTGGGTAATGGTCTCTTCATTTTTAGCTACCACTGGCTTGTAAGGTCCTCCTTAAAATGACTATACCATTTACACTTTCCAGCCTGCTCTATTGCCTTGACCTGTCGGCCTGCCTGATACACTGTATGTTTGTGGGAATGTCTTGCAAAGGTGCACAATTACTCACAAAACCTACAGTTTACTAACTTTCCAACTGTGATGCCTTGGTCCACAGATATCTTTGAAAACAACCATAGAAGAAAACAGTTCATGTTCTCTATAAATCAAATGTGCATGCTAGGTGGAATGTCTGTTCAAAACCCCTTGACATCTCAAAATGCAATCAGACATGAACACACACAAACACAGGATGCCATTCAGTGGCTCCTTAAAGAGTTCACAAACTTCTTGACGCTACCATGTATACCTGATTAAGGAATACACAAATCCAAAACACAGTATTACCATGATTCCACGTAAAATGGATTAATCACAAACTTTCATTCTGCTCTCTAAGGGGAAACCATACGCATGTGTTTACTTTTCCATGTTTCAGTCATTTTTCAGAAATTTCAAACCAGCAGACACACAAAACCAGTTTTCCCCTCAGAAGGTCAAAATGCCATTCACATTTTTCTCAACATCCATTTGAACAGAAGCTGTAAGTATCTACTCCAATCAAATAGTAATTTAACAGTTGTGAAATTAGCTACGATAGGGCTCATAACAAATCATCATAACAGCTAAAATTATCATCACCACCTGCATCACAATCATAACCATAATCATGATATTCATTAGTCCTCGCTATGAATAATGATATGCCATGCCATCACTAAAGGTTTTCAGATTAATGGTATTCATGATCCTACAGCTGCTATTTTTTTTTCAGACACATATGAGATACAATTTAGATTTAGATTGTGTAACTTTAAATGCCACACAGCTGTTTAAATTAATCTGTCCATGTTCTGCTAGCAGTACAATCATCTGCACTTTCATATTAAAAAACACAGCATACGTACAACTGCATGTCCCCAAGAACTCCTCTTGCTGTTATGCACTCCAGTCTGTGCTGCAGCAATAACATAACACTGGCTTTCAATGGCCCTAGCTCGCAGAATTGTTTCCCAGTGTGCAGCACCAGTAACGTATGTGAAAGCTGATGGAAATGTTAAAATATCAGCACCCATTTGTGCTAATGTTAAACTTAGTTCTGGAAAACGTATGTCATAGCACTGATGTGTAGTTAAGACACATATCGTATGAAGTATATGTACACAAGAATAAATACAATTGGATTTATCAACTAAAGGAGAGGTCTCAAGCACGTGGCCTTTGGGATGTACATAGGCCATCAGTCTACTTTACATGGTTCTTTCACAAACCCTTTGGCAACTAATGTCAAGTACACCCATCATAAAGCGTGATGCTCAAAATGCAGAGTTACAGATATAGCCATCGCCCTATCACGGCCTTTATTATGCACCCCCACTATAAATTTCAGTCTGCTACACATCACATTAGGCATTTAATTCTGGAACCAACAGGTTATTCTTATTATAATCACAGAATGTGGCCCTGGTCAGCATCAGAGAATTTTTGGATTCACAACATTTCTCGCACAGGCGTGAAGGTTCAAATTTGTTTGATATCCCTTCATGGCAATGTAAAATAACATCACCAGAAAGATATGACAATTTGCAACATTTTAAAATTTTATAATTGTAACATATTTCGACCTTGTCGTTAAAAGCACAGCATATTTTTAAAAGTGTGTTGAATTTTAGTGAACATCCTTATCCTCTTTATTGCTTAAAATGATGCAAGGATTGCTTTAAATTTCAAAGGCATATTTTCAACCTGTGTATGGTTTGAATGCAAAAACCAAGAACCACAGTGTACAAGTAAATGACAGATAGATACACAGTGGTACAGTAGCAATTTACAACGTATAAAGAATCCTAAAAATAATAAATACACAGAAAGCAATAATACAAGGCCACAATGTGGACAAACAATACACAGTAATTCTTCTCATATCTTGTTTCACTAGTACATGCACAGAATACAGCTTGCCTAGGTACTGCCAGCACATAAAAAAAGGATACAATTGACAGTCCCAGGTTTCCAACAGGTGTTCTAACAGGTGGAAGAATCATTTGACCAGGCAGAACATAATCGGATTCCATCAATCTGATTCCTTTTTCTGGAATATTCAAATCAAAAAGGTGTGCTTTCCGGTACACAGCAGCTATGTGACCCTTATCATCAATTAGAACGTGGGAGTTATGTAGTGTCTCGCTGCTTAGCTAAATAAGGTACAAAATACATCTCTCATGTAACCAGATTCACTAGACATCAATTTTTAGCTTGGCAAGAACGCATAACGCAGGCTTCAACCTGTGGTAAATACACACAAAACTCTGTTAATTTGGACAGGATGAGTTTTCAGTTGCTGGTAAGCTTTCTGTATATGGCAGCTGTGGTTCAACTACAACTATGCCAGGAATGCAACTACAATTACTGAGCCCATTCTCTTAGACCATAAATTCACGCTAACAAGTAATACACATTCTGACACCATTGTAACAGAACATATGCCTTTTTTCAGCAAGATAATGCAACAGGACATACCACACACCATTTCCAGCACCTTCTTTAAAAACTGCAATTAAAAACCTAATATTAATGCCACATATTAAATGAAAAAGCGTGGACCCCACTCACGGCAAATTGGAATAGTGGAAATTGCTGTCCCGTGAAACAGTTTGATTATAGGATGATATATGGGGCCGTGTACATTTACTTGGTGGACAGAAGCTACGGACTCAAACAAACTCTTTAACACTGTTATATGTAAAACATTTCCAGTCTGGTTGAAAACACCAAATACACGAAACATCAGAATTAAATAAAAGATCTACGACATCTGAATAGCAACCACAAAAAAATCTCAACGAGCAAAGACTGTGAATAATCTTTTCTCTAAAAGATGTCATTCAGTTTCCATAACACTCTTAGAGACAACTGTGAAAGTTGAGAGACACCAGATGTAAAATTTTTTAAATCATTGCAAGGGAGACATCAAAAACAAATGAAACTGGAAAATAACTAAAAAAATTATGACATTACTGCAAATCACAGAAGTGTACACAACATTCATTTAGAATGAATGATAAAGTATAAGCACTCTGAAGTTAGTGTATGAATACATTCCAGCTGACAGAAAGACTAACTTTGATCTTGGAAGGTACTGTAATTCATGTCAAATTTGTAAGAATTAATTTAACAGAAAACAGGCATCAAAATTTTACACATTTGATGTATAAGAATTTAGTGATCATTCAACTCTTCCTAACTCAGCAATACCAGTAGTTCGTTACACCTATAAGCTCACTATGTGACGCGAAAGTTTGTTACCCTTTTTGGAATGCCTGATTAATCACTCAGCGTCTATATAATCCAGTACGCATAGGTGATCACCCCCACTCGTTTTACCGGCGTTACATACCAGCAACTTTGAAGAAGATAATAGTGGAAGCTACATATAATTTGATAAAATTTGTGACTGCGATGTTTGTGTGACTCTACTGCTTCCTACTAATTCAAGGTAAGCGGTGCTAACAGCATTTCAAATTACTAAATTATTCTTTGATCCGAGTCGAGCAACTTTCAAAATAACTTCACGTATATAAATTCTAAATTTATGCGTACTGTTTTATATCAAGAAGCGAGACAGATAATTTAATATTTGATAAGATAGTACATGTAACTAAATTTGCATACTTACTGTTCAGTGTAACAAATTATATTAACTTCATTTTCTTTGTAATATTATAACCTGTATATAGAATACATTTATTAATTACTTTACCATTTTATTGGATTGCATTTCTTTGATTCTAAATTTATTTATGTATACAGATTGCAATTAGTGAAAACAGTAATCTTGAAATATTATAACAGTGTCCAGACCGGACTGATGGCAGCAATTACCATTAGATCACTTTAAATAGTTATAATAACATAGTGTCCATTATGTGAGAAATATAATGGGCCTTATTTCCACCCGTGGGCACTACAGTATTTCGGGGAAGGGAGTATTGACCAAATAACCTTGGCTGCTGTTTATCTCCTCCTTGTCCCACTTCCTCATCCTACAAGGCTCAAATTATTAGTATGAAACAGTAATTATGAACATAAGAAATGATGGTACTGACAGTAATTGTAGGATTAGTTTCAATGCTGCAGTTTCTGTGAATTCACCTGCCTGTATTAACTGTGGGCAATATTTTTCACAACTTAACACCAGTCTGCTTCAAGTGATTAAGTTATACTTCTAAAACACAAACATGTCTCACAACAGAGACCAGTTTGTGCTGCACTACAATTTACCTGCTCATGTATCCCGCCAATGGACAACCAAATCTCATTTTCCTTTGCAAGGGTGCAAAATGCTTTAATTACATCTCCATTTAAAGGTTCTGCCATTGATAATGTTTCTGTTTTGGAATCACCAATATAGTCACACGCTTCTGGCAAAAACACCATCTGCAATACAAACATAAAAACATACAATCAGTATTATGAAAGTCTTCATCTGGCAGAATATGTGTGCTGTGTACTGGAATCATATTTCATGTCATGGAATGAAAAAATGTGTGTTGTTTCTATTTTCACACACCACACTAAAGAATGTGTTGGCAACAGCTGTCAGACAAAATAATGTCCCTATATTATGACTTGTAAAGGTTGTCCCAATGGGTACTTAAAAACTACGAAGGCATGGTGGATTGAACGAACAGCTCCATACATTCTGCTGTTGCTGTCGCTGCTGCTGCCGCCACCACCACCACCACTACCACTATGACTACTGCTGCTGCTGCTGCACCTGCCACCATCACTGCCATAACCTTTTCTACTACTACTGCCACCACCACCACCACTACTACTGCCGCTGCCACCACAACTTCTACTACTACTGCACTACCACCACCACCACCACCACCACAACTTTTACTACTACTACTATTTCTGCCACCAAAATTATTATTGCTGTTGCCACCATGTTTACTACTACTACTACTGCAACCAAAATTATTACTGCTGTTGCTACCAAGTTTACTACTACTACTACTACTACTACTACTACTACTACTACTACTACTACCACTACTACTACTACTACTACTACTACTACTACTACTACTACTACTACTGCCACTACTACTACCACCACCACCACCACTACTGCTGCTACTAGAATGACAGAATGATATCCAACAGAGAAACCTGCTTGTAATTTGGGTTCCACACTAGAGAGAGATGATGGAGAGGGCAAGGGACAGGACATTTGTTCTGTATGCTCATAAAATGTATGCTTTGGAAGTATGTCAGTTTTGATTTTGTATGAAGTATGAGTGGTGATATGACGTATGACCCACTAAATGACATTTCAGTGTCTTTCTCCAAGATCTGGACAGCCCTTATTTATTGAATTTATTGTATATCATTTCTATGAGTGTGGAACTTGGTCTCTCACACTGACAGAAGAACTAACACTGACAGGATTGAGAACAGAATAGTGACAAAAATATTTAAACCTAAGAGGAGGTAAAAGGAAGCTTCAAAGAAATGAATGAATGAATGAATGATGATGATGATGATGATGATGATAAGCATTGTGGTTTGCATTCCTTGCTAAATATTATTTGGTTTAGCACAGCAATAAGCATGGCATGGGTGGATATATGGCATGTACAGGACACACGAGAAATACATACGGAAGTTTTGTGAGAAAACGCTAGAGAGGGAGACCACTTCAGCGACCCAGTTACTACTGGGAGGATAATAAATTAATCTTAAAAAAAAAACAGGATTGCAGGGTGTGGACTGGATTAATCTAGGTCACAGTAGAGACAAATGGTGACCTATTGTAAATACAGTAATAAACCTTATGGTAAAACAATATGCAGAAATTTCTTGACTTTGATACTAATTTAGCTTCTCAAGAAGGACTCTGCAATATGGATTTAGTTAACTGCATGTCATTACAGAAAATCGTAATGAAATACACAAATCAAAACATCATCCACCAGAGGTCAGGTTATGATCTAAATGCAGGTGTACATAAACAAAATGATCTACATCTCCCTTAACATGCAAAGCAGATAGTGGTCAAAGACCACTCACATTAACAATCAGAACATACCAAACAATCCCTTTCTTTTGCAGATTTAATCAATTCTGAACAAATCCTTATGTTGTCCTCTTTTTTGTTTGTTGCTGTCATCTGACAAACAGCAACAATTTTCTTCCTGACAGATGAAGATGCCATTAGTTTGCTTGATCTGAAGATCCACTCAAAAGGCTTCTTGTTTGGAAATGAAAGCAGACAGTCTATTCCAAATGTCTTGTGTTTCAAAAAACAAATCCTGTTTAAGATCTGTAAGTATATACAAAAAGAAAAACAATAAATTATTCTTTATTTGTGGTTTATTTTTGCCTTCCCCAATGCACCCATCTGCCAGTCCCAGTGACCACATGGTCTAAGGCAAAGGTCTGCGATCGCTTGCCTGCTGAGATTGTGGGTTGAAATCCCACCAGGGGTATGGATGTGTCATGAGTGTTGAATGTTGTCAGGCAGGGGTCTCTACAATGAGCTAATCACTCATCCAGCTGAGTCCTACCAACTGCGGTGCATTGTTGAGTGTGATTTAGAAACCTCGTGAATGAGGAGGCCCTGATCCACTGGGGGTTGTTGGGCCAAATTAAAAAAAAAAGCACCCATCTGGCAACAGTGCCCATGTATTCAATGGATACTGGGGGCTCTTTCCAACAGGGTGAACCAGCTGGGGTGTGGGGATGTCCACTCACCTCCATCTAATGCCAAGGTTAAGAATGCATGGAACATTACTGAACATACTGTCAACTGTTAAATAATATACAGTACCAACAACAGATGACAATAAGTGTGGACTTTTGGTGGCATGTTACTGACATGGGAAAACTGAAGGAAAGCATGTCCCACTGCCACTTTGAAAGCCACAGAGACAGGCCTAAGACTGAAATCAGGCCTCAGTGATGACTGGCAAATGACCAACTGCCTGAACCATGGTGGGGCTGCGAGAATGCGTAAAGCTGTATCTATTCTCTCCCATGCAGCATCACAGTGCAGTGCTCAATTATGGTCAGGGACAGCTTTACCTTCAATTTACAGTTAAGTAGTTTCATGTCGACACGCATCAGATTCTTGTTTATGGAACTTCGGACACCAGCTGGACTGAAATCTTTAAAGTGTCACACTGACAAACACAAACATGGTAAGATAATACATAAATGCACAATATATTTCCAACTGGTTCACTTACAGGTAACAGGTTCAACTATCCCTACTTAATCTACATTTCTCTGCCCCGTGTTTCTATTTCGCCAAATTGGTTATTCTTTACAAAAACATGTCACCCTACTGTGATAACGTATTTTCAATACGTTATCACAGTACGTTTTCACGCGGACAGAATTTAACATAACCTCAACTTCTCATAAAATTTGTTTTCCACATTAAAAAGACAACCAAGTAGTTACGACCTACGACCAAAAGCGAACTGATAATACACATTACCATCGAACTGATATGCGCAAAGTTGTGCGACACTCAACATCAAAACGAACAGGACAAGCGATGCACTTCAGTCACAACAGCGGCAAAACAGTAATACACGTCACAGACAAAGAGGATTATTTTAAAGACATCACGTTTTAACATGCGACTCTTTCGTGCATATGCCATAATATACAATAACTCGCCAGTCTACTTTACTCTGAACCACTAAACGCAGTAATACCATGGCTCTAAAACCACCGTCACTGCTACTGCCAAATCGTCACTTCCAATACAATGATTACTCACAAACTAGGCGTGACTATTAGTACCAATATTATAAAATGAAAATTAGCGACAGCTTCAGAAGTAGGAACTACACAGTCAAATTTGCCAACAATATTGATCGTTTAAGTAACGAAAAGTTGTTCGATGGTGTTTATATACTTACGAAATTATTAGTAAATACTGATCGTATAAAAGCAGGACAGTGGATACTACTTGCCAGTTTGCAACTGTAATCAAGGTCGTCTAGGACTATCCCCAAAGATCAGCTCTCTCTACAAGGCGATCTGTCCGAAACATATCGAGAATGCAGATAGGTGACATGTTACTTGTGTAAAGTCAATACCGAACCCAGTTTCAGTCTTAAGAAGTATAAGAATGATAACATTAGCAAACCAAATAAATTGGAGGTAGCAAGTGGGGTGCCACACGGGCTATCTGCACTTACTCGAGTACCGGTTAACATCGTTTTTTAGACACCACAAAAATATTACCTTTCAATCTGCAATGCTAAAAAGTGTAAATTTTCCACATTCTTTAGAAGCCATGGACAACAAGAACTGTGTTTTGCAGGAGCCCTTGAATAGTGGAAGTAAATTCCACAATCACAAATCAGTGGTCAGCTGTGTTCTGTTTGCTATGGTCATTATGAATTACTGTTTTCTATTTGTGAATGATGCTGGTTGCCAGAGAAAAATTTCCGATGGGATGCATTTTCAGGGTTTGTACATATGTTTAGGTTTTTCGTAAACACCAGTTTGATAGTGAAGAAGAATGTAGGTGTTTTAGGAATGTATCCTTTGTTTCAAGAGAAATGTAATTATTGTCTGTGCCGTTATTCAGACAACATTAGGCGTAAAAACACGCAGCAATCAAACCATCTAATTACACTTTCTAATAGTTTTGCGGTTGTTGGTAACCTCAATGAATCATCTGACAAGGCAACCACCAATATCCCGAAAGTACATAAAGCCTTGCGTGTGCAGAGAAATAGTCGTAACACTCCAAAGAAACACTGTTTTATTAATGGGACGCAGCCATATACGAGGCGTTGCTGAATGATTAGCCATCAAACTAAGATGTTCCTTCCGCACTGCAGGTTATGTTAAGCCAAATGCAGACTTAAACATTGTTACATGGTCATTGAAATCAGACATCAAGAACTTAAGTAAAAGTGATGTGGAAGTACACTGGATGTTGCAAGGAATAATACAACAAAAGGATTTTCTTCTATATTGCAATTTGTTAAAAACAGTGATCATGCCAGTGTCATTATCATGGATATACCGCATAGATTGATTTGGGAGCCTCTTCATGTGTTTAATAAGGAAGTAAATGCTTTCAATAAGAAATTGAATAAAATAATAAGACTCTATGATCATACTAGTAAATTAAATTTAAATATGCAAAAAGAGCATTTCACTAAACATGGAATGCTTATGAATGTAAGTGGTACAGATAGGATCTCAGGTCTTCTAACATCAAGAATCATGGAACTATTTACTACTCATCACTCGGGGACTCCTAATGCCCTTCCCTGGAAGGGTGAAACCAAAGAGGAAGAGGAGAAACAGATGAGGCCAGTTGTAGAAGAGTTTAAATTTATCAGTCCAGAAGGGAAACATTCAAGTAGTGTGAAACAAGATGGTGTGAAAGTGCAGCACGTTGATTTTAACTCTGCGAATAATGCAGAGCATAGTATCTTAGGTAAAATGAGTAGTAAGAGTGATATATTGTGTAAGGATAGTGATAATTCCACTAAACCATTACAGATAACTCAAGATCATAAGCAAACTAATAAACACAAAAGAACTACAAAAATTCCCAAGACAAGATCTCATGATTTTTTATGGACTTAACACACCTTCTAGAAGAGTCAATGTGTACACCTCGGAATTTGCTTGTTCTAGTAGATCAGAATATTAGAGGGATTATCAGTAAAATTATAGTAGTACAAGAATTTTTAGTAATAATAAAATCTATCCTCATATACTATGTTTCTCTGAGCATCATATGTCAAGGGATGATGTATGCTTTGTGGGTATAGAAAACTATATATTGGGGTGTAGTTCCTCACGAAGTACTCTCCAAAAGGGTAGTGTTTGTATGTATATTCATAATGATGTATCTCTTATCTTGATTTTTCTAAATATTGCAAAGAAAAAATTTTGGAAATATGTGCAGTACAAATTGAAACTACAGATAAACGAATGATTGTCATATATGTGTACAGATCACCCTCAGGTGATTTTAACTACTTTTTAAGACTGTTACATATGGCCCTTCCGTCTCTGAACAAACCATCCACAGAGATGCTCTTCTGTGGAGACTTTAATGATGACTAGTAAGTTGTAATCATAAACAAAAGTTATCATTATTATTAGGTACTTACAGTAATGCACACAGTGGATTTCCCCATAGGATTGCAAAGTGGTCATTCTTCAGCAATAGACATTATTTTTGTGGACAAATCTAGAATGCAGTTGTATGAGATACTTCCTTTGTCAAATGCATTGTCTGACCACGAGGCTCAGTGCATAATATTGAATAGGTTTTTTCCAGAAACCAAAGTTAAGTATGGTAAACATAAAAATAAATGTAAAGTTAGAATAATCGTGAGCGAAACTAAGTTATTTTCAGGAACAACTGTTGCAAGAATCCTGGGAAAATGTTTTTTTTCTACTAAAGATGTAAATAGCAGTTTTAAAAATTTTTAATTATATCTGAAGCTAGTTTTCCTTATATATATTTGAGTAATGATGGAGATAAAGGTTGGATTACCCAGGGCATCAAGAAATCTTGTCAACAAAAAAGAAGTTTGTACATCATTAGTAAAAATAGTGATAACTTAATGATAAAATTATATCATAAAAGCTACTGCTCCATTTTAAGGAGAGTGATTAGAGAAGCAAAAAAAGTATATTTCAGACACCTAATTGAAACATCAGAAAATAAGACAAAAACAATGTGGAATATTACAAGAAAAGCTGAGAAATCCACTTACCACACTCACTTAAAATGAATAATAAGGAAGTATGAATAATAAAGTTAGCAGAGGCTTTTAATAACCATATTTTGAACATGGCGGATGATTTACAAATACAAATTGATAATGACATTTCACCGATTTCACTTCTAAAGACTAATCAAAATTTCTCACAGATGGGTACGCGTATAGTGTAGGCAGATTCAGGTTTCGACTCCGATTCCGAAAGTCGGCGCCGATCTCCCCGCCGCCTGCCAGCAGGTTTTAATCGTAGAGTGGAGGCCGATTATTGGCGCTGACTGCAGACCAGTTGCAATAATGGAACTGACAAGCGAAGACGCTGCTCTTCTTATTGCTTCAGAAAATGTTCACTTGAAATTGAAAAGATTGAGAAGAGGGATTCATGAAATTAATCAGTTAAGAGGATAGTATGGTGAATATCACCACCTTTTTTCTCAACTGAAAGCAGATGGGGAACGTTTTTTTTTTCAATATTGTTGAACGGATATTGAAACGTCCACCTACATTTTGATCAAGAATTGGTGTAACCTTCATCAACTGAAGATTCTTCCAGAAGAACGTTTTGTAATAACCTTGAGGTAAGATCAATATTATTATCTACGTATTTTTTAAGAAAACAATGTTTACTCTCTCTCTCTCTCTCAGAGTCATAAGAAATTTTCACGAAAGAAGGGATGTAATCGATGTATGAAACAAAATATATAAGAATATTAATATTTTATTAGATAAACTTAGTGTTTGAGGAAGAAATAAGGCATACAGAAGACTTTGGAATTCATTGGGTATTGGTAGGGATTTGGATGAGCTCCAGAAGGGTGGAATTTGGAGGTAAATCTAGTAGTTCTGTTAGGTATCCTCAGGCATAGCAGGCGGCGAGGCAGCTCCTACTGATGATAACTATTAAAAGTAGATGGGGCTGAAGGCGACGACTACAGTGAAAATGGGCAGGGCTGGAATGTTGAAGAAGGTGGAGGATAAGCAAACTCGTCAACAACTTGTTGGATGCGGTTTTTGAAACGTAATTTCATATTGGCTGGTATGTTGTTGACGTGGGGTAAAAGGCTGCGAAAAACAACAAATCTTCATTTTCAGGCTGGCGATTATTCATAGCTTCTTCCAAAAATTTTGCTTTTTGCATCTCAATTGCAATAATTGTTTCATTGTACGTATACTTAGCGTTTACTCCAGTCTGCTTTCTCTTCCGTGGATTGTCTTGTACTAATGACCTCTCTTGACTGTTGACCTCTCCATCGTCTTGATTTTCATCATGTGTGCCATACTGCGTAAATCCGAGGTCCTCCTTGTCATTCTCATTGAAAGCTACAGAGTCACCACAATCGTCATGGTCACCCGACCACGTTGTACTCTATCAACAGTTTTGTCATTTGATGGGATTGGATTGTATTGGAGCACTTTTGTCCGATTTCAAGTTACTTGAAGAGGCTCGAGGTTTCACCATGTCTTTTAAAAATAATAACGACATATAATGAGGCCATTTCGGTTCATATAATTCGCCTCCAGGATCACCTGAACCTGGTAGCTTAATCTTCCCAAATTCGACACTAAACTGATCTCTCTAGTACTTCCATTTCTTGCTAGCACTGCGTCTGAAAGAACTTGAAACAGTCTCACATTTTACTGCACTATGTAGAGAAATAAGATAAAAAATTATGTTAAATTGTTGAATGTATAAGTGTTCTTTGCCAGCAGACATACAACACTTGTAATAATTATTAATTTAAATTACTGTTGTGAGATGTGGAATTGAATACTATTGTTACATTAAGTTTTTATAATTCGTAAAATTGAGTACGTAGGTATTTATTTGTTTCTGATATATCTCGACTGGAATGTCATTCCGGGCTTTGGCATCCAGTTTTCGGATGGGAGATACCACAGTCGGAAGGATAGTCAAAGAAACAGTTGAAATACTTTGGGAAGAGTTACATCCACTACACATGCCACTACCTACTGTTGTAGATGATCCGCCATTTTTTTCTTTTTATACATTATTTGATTGATATGCTTTATTAGTAATTAATTGAATAACAATATATTCAATTATTTCATCATTGTATATGACGCGCAGGCGAAAGGAAATTGTGGTGAGAATGTTTGTCGGATTTAGCTGAGTGCATTTGCAGTGGTAGACCACATGAGAGTTTCGCAAGTCTTTTCGCCGCAGCGTGGTACACCGTACTTCCTTTACTCTTCCTGTACAGCGGTCCTGTGATTCTCCGCACGAGTCTGTAAAAAAAAAGCCCAGAATGGGTTGAACAGGATATCTGTCCAGGATGTGATGACAATGAAGAAGTACCAATCGGTTGCTTCGTTATTGAAAATGACTAAGTAGACATGGGTGTGATCCACCAATGGCTAACCTTTTTTGAAATGGGGGACGGTCTGGAATTAAAGACCACGCGGAAACAAGAATCATTTAAAAACCATTGGTTGAGATCAGGAATTGTCATTCTGAATCAGAATTTGATTGCCAAGTGAAAACAAGTTGATGCTGCCGGAGGCCATTAGAGATAGCAGAGTGGTAGTGGGTTGATGTGATTGTGGTAATATTAATTATCGCATTTGTGTTTCTGTTGTTGTCTATACTTGGCGCCCTTGTAATGATGCTTGTGATATATTGGAGAGTTATTGCCTTGGTACAGTTAAGTAGTCGCACAGGGTAAGACGGGAGGACCTTTCATGGAAATTTGCGAGAAACAAATGAGTTTATGTCGATTTTATGCTTGTTATTTTTTTTTGTTGTAATTTTAAGGTTTGCAAACGCTTTCTAATTCCCAGGGAGCTGGTAGATGATAGGGGCCCAGTCTGTGAAACTAGATATTGGTCTCGAGGGCCGCCAATATTTGAAGATTCAGGGAAGTGTGACTGTTACGTGCACTTTTGTAATAGTTGTGGTGAACCTTTGTGTTCTTGTACTATTGAGTCTATTTGGGAAATCTGCCTCGGTGGGTCGTACGATAAGTTGGTTATTATACCTCCAGACTTCTTTAAGTAAATAATAGTGATAATAAGGATTACACGTACCTTAGCGAAGGATATCTATTTGGACCTCTGTCACGGGGTCTTCGAGAGACGCCTCTACGAGCACTAGATCGCTTCGGGGATCTTCGTAGGGGCAGCTTGTAGGAGACGTGGTGGTTGAGCCTTGTAGAGGGCAGAGAACATTGTCGGTCTAGGGAGCTGACACGACGGTGTGCCTATTCGTGTACTTCCGTCCGCATACCGAACATTTGGTTTGGATTAGTAAAACACGTCTGGGGGCAGAATAAAGTAATTTGTAAGGATGGCTACCGCCACAAAAGATATGTGGGTGGCAAACTTAGTTGAACCACGGAAAGGAGATAGCGACAGCATACCAGTTATAGAGTTTTTTGAGTCTATAAATGAAGCTGCCGAAATGGGAAGGTTGAGCCCAAAAGACAAGGTTCGGCTAGCTAGACTTAAATTACGAGGAGCCGCTAGAACGTTTTATTCAGCACAGCCGCAGCTGAGGGTTGATGACATTTCTTATAAGGATTTTCGTACTGCATTTGTGAATCGATTTAAAGATAAGCACACTGACCAATATCATTACGCTAGGGTACAGAACGCTTCCCAAGAGAAAAATGAGAGTCCTGAAGTATTTTTGGATCGTCTCCGGAAACTGTCAACGGACGATCTGTAGTAGTGATAATCCTGTGGAACCGGCTGTTACTAATCCGGAAGCGGATCGGAGGCTCTTAGCAGCTTCTATAAATGGATTAATTGGGGCTGTAGGAAAACAAGTTAGGATGCAGATGCCCGAAAACATAGATAAAGCTTTGTATATGGCCATTATAGCGACCAACGCCGAAAAGGAAAAGAAGGCGTCGGTTCGACAGGACCGGGGAACAAGTGCAAGGGTATTCAGGGTAGGAGGCAGCCGTGGGGGTATACCAGGAAATAGATACGATAATAGATATTGGAAACCCCGGGGAAATTTGCAATCGAGCAGTAATCGAGGGTGCCTGGTCGCAGCACAAGGCTGTGCCGACACAATACTCGACAGGAGTAAACGAGACTTACTCTCGCCGGACTGACAGTCGGACTTTTATGGGTGCTGAGAACGAAGCGCGGACCACAGAAGGGGGCGCGGCGTCAGGGCCGAAGAACGATGACGATCGTTGCGCGCAACGACCACGAGGCATTCAGTGTTACAAATGGGGGCTGTTGGGACATACTCGTAGTAGTTGTCTTCGAGGGCAAGGGAAGAATTTAAACGGGATTGGGAGGACGAAAGCGACCCCGCCGTCGTGCCCGAAGTGAAGCCTGACACAAGGAGTTGCACTGCGCTGTTAGCTGCTAAGGGTTTAGTGAGAGAGCCCGTGCTGACCCTAGATATTGAGGGAGAGGAGGTTTTGTTCATTGTGGATACAGGCGCCATGGTTTCGTTGATTTAACCCGGAATAAGTAAGGCGCAGGTGCAACCATGTGGCGTACTGGCTAGGGGTGTAACGGGCACTCAGTTGGATATATTAGAACAAGAAATAAAATTTATTTTGAGGAGTAACGATGGTTATATGACTTTTGTACTATATAATGCGAGATAGCTATGTTCCTACTATTGTCGTGTTCGCTTTCTTGATCTCAAATTTCGCTGCTACCAGGTCAGTATTTGTAATTTCGGCAGACTACTGACCACTACTGCCGTTTCTATCTATGATCGTAATTCACGGTGGCTACGGGTATAGTAATCCCTCTACCGTGGCCACGTAGCACTTTAGTTGAGCGGACTCGAACCGCTGTACCAACTAATAAAACAATTCATTCAGGGAAATACTTGGGATTAGGTTATATCTAACTTCATCACAGCTTACGTCCCAGCAGAACACAGACAGAATACGAGTTACATCTTCCTAGTAAAATATATAACGTATATGTTCAACAAAATTTTGTCGGGGGATTGTTGTGTTGCATTTGGATATTTAGATTGTACGAAATTATACGTGATATTTGGTGTAGATGTAACATTATAAATTATGATGTTGGATGGTTAATTGAAGCAACAGATGTGTTGCAATCCTAAATTTTCGGAGAGAGAATTTTGGAAACCCCCTAGCCTTCTATGGTGGAATCTTTTCAGATACCGTATGTGTATCGGTGCACATCGTGTGTTAATTTGCCCTAGGACAGAGATACGCGAGATTAACAAGCTGAAGTAGCCACTTCTTTACGTCGTACTTAGTAGACGATTCGCTTGTTAGGGATCCCCATATGATTTTTAAGGCAGCATGAGCTAGGTTGCGCACTGGATATTAGATTTCTTTGGTGTTGTTGAAGATTACGGTAGCTGAAATTTTGGCGGTATCGAAGCAATAATATTTTGAAAATGCTAAGCGTTTATTTAAAATTTGGCCGAATGAGTTTAAAAGTACAGAGCTTTTAAGCAAGACGTCAGTTTATCCGAAACCTATGGGAAACCAGTGGTTATGAATACCTGGTGGTAGGAAGCTTAGCTTTCCTACAGGTTTCTTTGTGTGGAATTAGCACAGGTCCCTTTATTAGTATTGATTAACCTGTTTTGCTTGAGAATGACCCTATTAGTACGGAATGGTCAGTGAAACAGCTGACTTGAATGTTGCTGTGAGCCGCACTTCGGAGCGAGCCATATGATGCAACTTAACACCTGACTTCAAGGTCGGGAATAGAAGTCATACTCAGAGAGACATCCGCACTTCTGACGTAGTCTTGCTAATGTTTATGAAGTAGTGAAAAGAAAATGACCTTACCCAATGGCATAATTAATGGCATAGGCCAGTTAGGTACGAACATTTCCTGGAAACATAGTTAATTCACTTGTGGTAGAGCTTGAATAAATTATGATGAACGGGGTACGATATTATGTTAACACCGCGTAAGAAACATTCGAGACACAGAGTAATATCAAGAAGCCAAGTTGAATTTCGTGGTTGTAGAAGACTCAGTGTCGTGAGTCTAGATTCTGAGATACAGACCGTATCGTAGGAATACGTGTTCGTGTATATGGACGTCGGGATGACATTAGTTCAGTAAACCGGCAAGGTAGCCGAAGTCTCAAGTGACGAGACAAGATATAGCTCAGTAGTAGCTGAGCAGTCTCGTGTAGAGAGACTAGATTTATGTCAGTTGTGGCTGACGGTGTAAACAGAAGCACATTTATCCTATTGAGGAGTATGTTGGCTGTTTACTATGTGAGATTACAGTGGAAATCTCACGGGGAATATACGGTCAATGGGCATTACAGTGTGATATAGATAAATGCAGTGAGACCCCAGGAAATGTAGCCTGCCACGATGAAAATTTGTAAAAATATATTTCGAGCTGATTGTGGATTAGAGGGCAGATTTTGTTATGGCAGCAATGGATATTTTTAATAAATATATTATGTGGTGAAGCATATGTGACGAAAATTTGGTAGTACAGATACGCTAGAAAATAGCATGTTATAAGGACAAGTGTCAAGTTTCTTTATGTTGAGAAATATTAAATGTGAATTAGTAGTTGAGGTTTTGATGGGAAATTAAAGTAATATACTTACTTGTGGTAATAACACATTTTGTTTGAATTTAGGTAATATAATTAAAACCACTTTGTGAGTTTGTTTTACAATTTTGTGAAATTTTGATGCCAATGTAGAACTGTAAGGGGTATAAGGGGTAGTGATGCGTAATACTATAGCCTATCCTACCCAACAGTCATCCTCACCTTCTCGTGGTATACCCTGTTCTTACAAACGAGGAAATGGCGACCGAGTCACAGCGGTATAACTGTTTCATCAGGAATGGAGGAAATGCCATCCCCTAAACACACTGATCCAGAGGCTGAAGGCTGCAGTCCTACCACTGGACTTACCCTGCTCTGGGCCCGTAACCCATTCGGGGGAAATTTTAACCACTGGCAAATCTCATGGGAAGAAGCCGGACAGATTTTCTTTAAATGACGACACCGACGTGAAAAGGGTATTACGATTTAAATATGCAACCTGGAATATTAGAGGGCTAGGAGAGAAAGAAGAAGAATTAGACAAAAATTTAAACGAAAATAATATTAAAATATCATTAATTACAGAAAGCAAAAATAAATTACAAGGAACGAAAGAGACTGAACATTATACGTTTATTTACAGTGGAGCAGACAGACACGTTAGAGGCCAGTCAGGAGTTATGATATGGATACACAAGTCAATATCCAATAATATAGACCACTATACTTTTTGGAACGACAGAGTTATAGAAACAAGACTAAAAACACAAAGGGGAGACTTAACAATATTAGGAGTATATGCCCAGACAGAAGGCAGGGATAAATTAAATGAAGAATTTTATGAAACACTACAAAAGATATTGGATAAGGTGAACAAAAATGATTACATAATGTTGACGGGAGATATGAATGCCAGAGTTGGAAATAATAGAGTTCCTAACATAGTGGGTACAAATGGAGAAGCTACATTAAACAGGAACGGTAGAAAACTGATAGATTTTTGCACATTTAATAATTTAAAAATAATGAATACATTTTTTAAACAAAAAGAAATTCATAAATTTACTTGGGAAGCAAGAGGACACAAATCAATTGTTGATTACTTTATAGCAAATATGAAAATTTCAAAGGTAATTCAAGACATTAGAGTTTACAGAAGTAATGAAATAAATAGTGACCATTACTTACTATGTGCGAAAGTAAATTTTCCACCACGATGGTTAAACAAGAGCAACAAAAAGGCCCCATTAAGGCAGGGTGAATTTTTTAAAGTAAGATTGCTAAATGATGAAAGCATAAGATGGCTGTACACACAAAGAGTGAAACTTCACTTAAACAATACAAAGGAGAATGAAACAGACATTGAGAAAGAATGGAAAAACTTACAAAACATAATAAAATCGGCAGCAAATGAAAGTTTAGGAACAATAAAGAAACGAAATAGGAGAAAGTATTTAAAAATATGGGATGACCAAATAAAACAATAGAAACAAAGAAAACATCATATAAAATGGCTGAATTCAAAGAAACTAGAAGACAAGCTGGAATACAAAAGAAACACAGCACTGGCCCAAAGGGAAGTGAGAAGAAGACAGTTACTTTCCTGGGACAAATTTGTTACAAATTTAGAACACGAAACATGCAGGACTCAACCCAAAGTGTACAAAATTTTAAAACAAATTAGTAAAGATGTAAAAGAAACAGCACTCATTCAAGGAAACATAGACGAAGATGTATTCCTTCGATACTATGAAAATTATGGAACACAACAAACATAAATGAATTACAATTAGAATACAATTCAACCGATTACTTACATGCTTTTATAAATTTAGATGAACTAGAAAAGGTGTTAAAATTAACAAAAATAGTAAAACCCCAGGACAAGATAACATTAACTCAGAGCTATACAGGTATGCACCAGAAGAGTTTAAACTGAGGTTACTAAAATTTTTAAACAATATATTCATTCATTTAGTAGTCTGTCTTACGACAGGTCCAAAGTCTCTTCCAAAGCGAGCTCTCCACATAGTGCGATCCAGAGCTTCCTCTTTCAAATGAGAGTATCCTCTCCTTTCCTTAAGGTCATCCA
>Ga0268261_10000161_pt1 | contig 41381 bp, 60 predicted proteins | sample TergutNc150P1_FD_190353 | JGI IMG/M metagenome (GOLD analysis project Ga0268261, IMG submission 190353) | Nasutitermes corniger P1 segment gut microbial community from laboratory colony in Florida, USA - Nc150 P1 (SPAdes) (version 2) | ecosystem: Host-associated > Arthropoda: Insects >... | reverse complement strand
CGTCGGCGTGTAACAAGGTGTTGCGCAAAAAAATTTGAAACCCGAGACGATAGGATTAATTCCTCCCGGAGGTTATAGTGCAAATCGGAGGTACAGCAAGAAAGCGCTGATGCGGCTCCTGCAAATGGAACGGACGGGCGGATGCCACATACGGCACGCTAGAAACGGACGAGAATTTAGACCTCCGGAATTGCCTCATTACAGCGTGGACGGTTACTGCGCCGAGACTCGAACCATATACGAATTCCTCGGATGCTACTATCACGGCTGCAAGTGTCAGCCGTTCCGAGACGTCAAGACGCTGGCGAGCGGAGAGACGTTAGCCGAACGGTACGAACAGACGCTGGCTAGGATCGAGAAGTTACTGCTGGCTATACTGTCAAAGTACAGTGGGAATGCGAATTTCAAGGTGCCGACGATCTACGTACACATCCCACAGTCAGACACGTGCCGTTCAACACTCGTGACGCTCTGTACGGGGGTCGAACCGAGGCCATGCGTCTTCACTACAAATTCAAGGAAGGCGTGGAGTCTGTACAGTACTGCGATATAATGAGTCTCTAGCCGTACATATGCAAACATTTCAAGTTCCCCATTGGACATCCGATCATTCACGTAGGGCAAGCATGCGCAGACATAGAAGCCTGTCTAAAGATGGAAGGTCTGATGAAATGCGAGATCGTACCGCCCACAGACCTCTACCGCCCCGTCCTACCATACATATACGACAAAAAACTGTTATTCTGCCTGTGCCGAACATGCGTTCAAGAACACAATGCCGAGATCGAATGTCAATATCGCAGCGACGACGAGAGATGCTTGGAAGGCACGTGGGTCAAAGACGAGGTACGATTGGCCATAGACAAAGGATATAAAATTTTGGAAATTCTCGACGTCTACGAATACCGAGTCACTCGGTACGATCCCGAAACAGGTAGTGGCGGCTTCTTCGCAGAATACATCGACACTTTTTTGAAATTAAAACAGGAGGCTAGCGGTTACGCTAGCTGGGTTCGAACCGAGGATGACGAGGTCCGATACATGGACCGAATCCGTCGGGACGAAGGCATCCGGCTAGACCGAGACTCCATCGGCTATAACGCCGCAAAGCGAGGCCTAGCCAAACTGTCTCAAATCGATGTGGGGAAAATTGACGGAGAGAAGCAACAGGACGCAGACGAAACTAATCTCGGAGCCGGCAGAACTGTAGATTCCTGGTAACGCCAGGTGTCGAAGTACAAAACGTGACGTTTGCCAGCGATGACCTAGTCTGGATATCTTGGCAGTATTCAGCCGACGAACGAGTGCCTAGCTTACGTCATACGAATGAGGTCATAGGCGCTTATGTTACCGCCGGAGCGAGGATTCATTTGTACGGCTTCTTAGACAAGCTGCAAGAGAAGGCAATCTACACGGATACCGACTCTGTTTTTCATACAGCCAGGACAGGGAAAAACCCACACTAATAGAGACGGGTGACAATTTAGGCCAGATGCAATCCGAATTAAAGAAGGACGAAATAATTGTGGAAGTGGTCTGTGCAGGCCCTAAAAATTATGCATACAAGACGTATAATTCGGCGATGGCCGAAAGCAGGACCGTCTGTAAAGTTAGGGGTATTACACTTAAGTATAGTGCCTCGCGATTGGTAAATTTTGCAAAGATAAAAGACATGATCTTGAGCAAGAAAGACGACGAGACAGTTATCGTGCACACAAAGAATAAAATCAAACGCAAAAAGATCGATGGAGGTGTACATTTAATATGCGAACCCGAAGACGTACAGAGTGTCGTTTTTAAAGCGACGCCGTCTGAACGATAATACGTCACTTCCGTTTGGGTATATAAACGCAAGGTGAACGCCGAAATAGGTCATTCACATGGCCGACGACATCAGGTTCAAAAATCCTTTCACGTGCATCGTGAGCGGTCCGTCGGGATCGGACAAGTCATCGTTTACGTTGCGTCTTGTGCATCTGGATTCTGTGTGTATGGAACCTAAGTTTAGCGGTGGGATCATCTGGTGTTACAGTGAGAAGTCTGCCGTTCCTCGAAAAAAGTAGGCCTCCTTACATAAGAACGTCAGTTTTCACGAGGGCGTTCCCTAGAATTTCGGCAACGAGCACGGTAAACCGTGTCTCATAATTCTCGACGATCTGTTGAACGAGGTGTATTCGAAAGACGTATGCGACTTGTTCACGAAAGGCAGTCATCATAGGAATATTAGCGTTATTCTTATAACTCAGAACCTGATTCAGCAGGGGCGATTCTGCCGCGAAATATCGCTAAACGCTAAGTATTCAGTCGCCTTAAAGAACGTCAGAGACAAGAGTAAATTTCAATACTTGGCGCGAAAGTTCATCCCGAAGACAGCGATAGTTTATACATGTCGTATCTGGAAGCTACCGAGAGAGCGCACGGTTATCTTATATTAGATTTCGTACAAGACACAGACGACCACTTGAGGTATCGAACCAACGTCTTCCCTGACGAATATCCGCCTATAATCTACATGCCGACAAAGAAGGGTAATGAAGCGGATAAGATCGAATTACCACACTCTGCAAGTATTAAAGACGGAGAATCCTAAACTGCGTAAAGCTATACTAGCAAACCGTAAGAGCGAACTTGTGAAAACTCTAAGCGAGTGCTCGTTAAACCTGTTGCGAGATAACGTCAAGCTGACACCGTGCGAGAAGAGAAAATTACGGAAACACAGAGTACACCTACGCAAGCTAGCCGATAGGCGCGTGTCACTATCTTCCAAGAAGGAGGTCATTGTTCACCGAAGCGGTTTCTTACTCCCTCTCCTTGGCGCAGTGTTGCCAACTATCGCCAGTCTAATATTCGGGCAGTGAAAACATGTTACGTAAAATGTACCTCTTGTCGCCAGATAACCTAAATACCGTCACGAGCAAGAACACCCCACCACCGCCTCCCTAGTCTCCTAACACGGAGAAGGCAGGAGTGGTAACGGGGCGGCTTTCGGCGGTATTGGCGTAGGGGAGGCGGTGGAGGTATGGTGTAGGGGTGACGTTGGAAGTCTGGCTGCGTTCGTCTTGACCCCAATTGTTGAGCCATAGGTTGAGTATGGGTTGGTCTAGGGGTGCCCTAGGTTGGGGATGGGCTATGGCTCCACTGCTTGCCCTAGGTTGGGAATGGGCAATGGCTCCACTGCTTCCTCTAGGTTGCGGATGGGCAATGGCTCCACTGCTTCCCAAAGAGGGGGACAGGCAATGGCTCTACTGCTTCCCCTAGGTTGGGGATGGGCAATGGCTCCACTGCTTCCCCAAAGAGGGGAATGGGCAATGGCTCCACTGCTTTCCCTAGGTTGGGGATGGGCAATGGCTCCACGGCTTCCCCTTCCCCTAAGATGGGGATGGGCAATGGCTCCACTGCTTCCTCTAGGTTGGGGATGGGCAATGGCTCCACTGCTTCCCCTTGGTTGGGGATGGGCAATGCCTCCACTGCTTCCTCTAGGTTGGGGATGGGCAATGGCTCCACTGCTACCTCTAGGTTGGGGATGGGCAATGGCACCACTTTTTCCCCAATGTTGGGGATGGGCAGTGGCTCCACGGCTTCCCCAGGATGGGGATGGGCTGGCGGATGGGTGTGGGATAGGGAAGGCCCCCGCCGTATGTATTTTTGGGCAGGGGGTGGGTATTGGAAATGCCAGCCGCCGTATGTGTTTTTGGGCGGAGGCCTCTCCCCCGAAAAAGATGGCGGTCTGAGTTGCGCCCAGTCCTACCGGCCTGCCTCCCTGCGGGAGACTGGCGATGGTGTTAGGTTGTCTCTGGTTGAAGTAGGTGTGAGTGGGGGAATGGTGGTCGTCGGGAAGGCCATCTGTTGGTGAGAGATAGGAATTATGAGTGTTGCCATCTGTTGGTGAGAGATGTGTAACTAGAGTATAGTTCCGTGGTGTAGGATCTCGGATGAGAGATTTGAAAGTAGAGTTCCATAGTGGAGGATCGCGGATGAGAGAGGTGAGGATTGGTGGGGTATAGGAAGGAAGGGTTAAAATGAAATGGCTGTTTTTACCGTGATGCCGCCGTGTAGTCTGGTAGCTTGAAAATAGTGCTGCGTTGATGTGAAGCGTCTGAATGTTGCGCGAGAACTGATGTGTTTTTAGGTGTGGCATGCCAATATGGCTGCTGTTAGAGTTCTTAGGCGTGTGACCAAATATGGAAATGTCAGGTGTAAGGTGGCTCTGATTGATCGGTCTATAGGCGCGGAACGTTGACATCACAGACCATATATGGAAATGTGAGGTGTGGCAGGCTGTGACATGCCAAGATGGCTGCTCTTAGTTGGAAGGAATGCAGAGGGTACAAAGTGTGAAATGAAGACAAGTGCATATGGTGTACATAGAGAGAGACTGGTTTTATTAACAGAATGTTTTTACAATTGTTTTTGATATACCAGTTGCAACGCGGCGTTTATCATCATGAGCGTCGAGGTACGTTGATACGTACATCATAATACAAGGTTAAACCCGCTGCCGAAGGCTCGGAAGAAGGGGCTGCCATCGAAGGTGGTGCCTAAATTTTCGATGTATACGTCTTGAACGTCGTGCTCTCTTATTGAGTGAGAAAATAGGGTGAACTGTTCGTGATACCTTTGTGGTAATTTGAATATGTTAAATTCGTCTGTAATCCAGTTGTGGAATACCATAAAGATATCATTGTCCAATCTGTCCACGCACGCCACGGCAAACGGACGGTCTTCCGCTAATTGTTCGATAGGCGTGTGTGGCAGTAGGGTCACCATCCTCCGCATATCGGGGCCGGCCGGTTGTGGAGGTGGCGCTGGCTGTTGGTGCTGCTCGGCTTCATTGTGTGTGGTGGGGGTGAAGCCTCCATCTGGAAATCGTTTTACAAGAATAACTATTCCAACTCTAAGATGTAGGAATATGTGGTGGGGTTGGTGCCTAGGTATTTGAGATTGAGACAGTTTTATCGTTTATGGAGCGTAGATCCTCGTCGCCAAAGAGAGTCCCATAACGCCGAGGTAGGTACACTTTCAAAAATGTATCGGGGGCCTGTAGGGTCACCAAAATTGCCTCGCCACATTTTGTGACAACCGTCTCCGCACGTTAGATAGGATATGGCGTATCGAACTTGAGTGACGTGATCTTAGTCTGTTGACATGCGGGCATCTTAAATTTTGTTGCGAGATTCATCAGGAAAATCGAAACACTCGTGTAAGCTCCAAGTAACAGGGGCGCACACGCGGGAGGTGGTAGGAGACCGGCGGCGGCGTAAAGAAAAATGCTTAGCTCGAAAAATCGTGGGTGTTGTTTTCCTAGCGCACACACTCTCTCTTTGCAGGAAGTCTTGATGTCGCTTAACGTCATTCAGAACAGTGCCTGTGCGCGTCGCAATACTCTGCAAGTCCTTTTATTGTCTTATGACGGCGTCTATTTTTGGAACTAGAGGCGGTCATGTGATATGGGGGCGTGCCTAGATTTTGTAGAGGAAGCCTGCATTAGCAAATCGTATTTGACTCGCGTAGTACGTAAATTCCTGGAGATCCGCGTAGTATATGAACTACGTGCAATAAGGACCTAAGTACCAGGGGTATATATGGAGGGATGAGGAAGTCGATATCGTCATAACAGAATCAAGTCACGTTATATATGTACATAAGCCGCTATCGACATAACCGCATCAGATCGCGTCATTTATACATACACATTACAGGTTAGTAATTTAACGTTTTAATCTTTAAATTTATAAGCGCGTATGTGTGAAAACGCGATCTGATCCTATCATATGCGCATGTTGATTTCAGAGTGAATATGGCACAAAACGACGATAATCAGACTCTGAATATGGCGCAAGGCGACGACAACATGTGGCAAGACAATAGGCAGTCACCTCCTCCTTCCACAGCTCCCCCTCCTCTTACACCTCTTCCTCCCACACCTCCTCCGAGATTCACGGTCGAGGAGGAACAGACCAGACTGTACAGGCGTTTCAATGTTCAGGGAACGCTGCTTACCGTGCGTCTCTTACCCCACCAGAGGGACAGGATTCGAATCCCATGTCCCATTTCCTAGACAGTGTGACAGAATTGTTCGATTACGCGTTACGAGATCTCGAGGATAGAGATATGGCGGGAATTACAATTAGCAATGAAGTTGAGGTGAAGGACAGAGCCATAGGGATCAGCTTCAGAAGAAGGGATCAGATAACGGGAGATGTGATCTGGTCGGTGTTCGAGAAGATGGCCCAGTCGAATGCTAGATTTAATGCTCTAGATAAATTAGTCATGACAGTCCATTCTGTAAGGATGCCAATCGGTCATGGCGGCGACGGAATCGCGACAAAGGGGAGGCCGCTCGTTATTATGGATTATTTGAAAAGAAGTATCGTAAAAGTTAAAGCGGAAAATAACTGCTTGGCTCACGCTCTGGTCATAGAGAAAGTAAAAATAGACGGCGATCCAAATTACAATTCATACCGTCGCGGATATAAGATACGTCACGTAGTCGATCGTCTACTCGAGACGACAGGTATAGAGTTTCGCCAGGTGGGGGAGTACCCGAGCTAATGAGATTCCAACATTTCAAAGAGTATAGGATCGTCGTTTTCGGAGGATTGAAATGCGAGGACATATTTCGACGGACAGGTAGAATCCGAAAAAAGAATTAACCTGGTGTATGATGACGTAAAGAGACATTACCACGTGATAAACAGTCTTACGTGGGCGGTGGCGGGAAGGTATGTATGCAAAGGCTGTAAACGTGGCGAGACGCATAAGTGCGGAGAGACGTGTAGTTAGTTTACTTCGTTTCCTCCATGTACGTTCTCCGAAGAAGAAAGAGTCCCGTGCGAGTCCTGCAACAGAAATTTTAGAAGTCGTTCCTGTTACGAAAAACATAAGACGAACAAACTGGAAGGCAATAAGAGAGTCTGCGAAAAGGTGCGAAATTGCCCCGTGTGTAAAGCGTGCGTGACGAGAAAGAATCACGAATGTTTCAAACCGTACTGCCCCAAGTGTAACCAGAACATGGAAATAAATCACCTCTGCTACATGCAGCCTCTAAAGAACGAATTGCCCAGCGCCGATGACGTATTATTTGTATTCTATGATTTCGAGACCACGCAGGACACGAAAATTAGCGAGACTGCGAGAGTACATGTCCCTATCCTCGTCTGCCTTCAGCAATTCTGTACGGCCTGCGAGATGCAAGACGACTATTCCCAGGATTGCGCGAGGTGCGGGTAGAGAATGCATTCGTTCTTTGAAGATCCAGTTGGCGATTTGCTTTCGTACCTAATAGAGCCACGCCCGTGGTGTAAGAGGGTCGTAGCGATAGCTCACAATGCCAAAGCCTCTGACGCGCAATTCACATTGGTTAGGGCTATTTTTCACAAGTGGACACCCGAATTGATATTAAACGGCTTAAAGATAGTCAGTATGAAGATCCACAATATACAATTTCTGGATTCTGTATCTTACATGCCGATGTCGTTGCAGAAGCTGCCCGAGGCTTTTGGGCTGCAGGCGTCCAATTCCTGGTATCCCCACTTGTTTAACACGAAGGCAAACTTAGACTATGTAGGCGGGATAACCAACATCAAGTATTACGGAGCGGACGAGATGTCGGATAGAGAGAGGAGGGAATTCATGGCCTGGTATAGTAAGGAAAAATTCAAGGTCTTCGACGACAGGCATGTGCTGGAACAATACTGCCAAGATGACGTCACCGTACTGCGACAGGCATGTCGCGTATTCAGACGAGAATTCCTAGCGATAGGAAATATCGAGGTTTTCCTCGAGACACTGACAATCGCGTCGGCGTGTAACAAGGTGCTGCGCAAACAATATTTGAAACCAGAGACGATCGGATTAATTGTTCCCGAAGGTTATAGCGCCAATCGGAAGTACAGCAAGAAAGCGCTGATTTGGCTCTTGCATATGGAACGTACCGATGGGTGCCACATACAGCATGCAAGAAACGGACGAGAATATAGACCTCCAGATTTGCCGCATTACAGCGTGGAAGCTTACTGCGCCGAGACGCGAACCATTTATGAATTCCTGGGATGTTACTATCACAGCTGCAAGTGTCAGCCGTTCCGTGACGTCAAGACGCTGACGGCGAGTGGAGAGACGCTGGCCGAACGGTACGAACAGACGTTGGCTCGAATCGAGCAACTGAAGAGTGCTGGCTATACTGTCAAAGTACAGCGGGTATGCGAGTTCGAAGGAGCCGACGATCTGCAAAGACATCCCATAGTCAGATACATGCCGTTGAACACTCGAGATGCTTCGTACGGGGTTCGAAACGAGGCCATGCGTCTTCACTACAAAATCAAAGAGGGTGAGGAGACTGTACAGTACTGCAATATAATGAGTCTCTACCCCTACATATGCAAACATTTCAAGTTCCCCATTGATCATCCGATCATTCATGTAGGGGACAAATGCGCAGACATAGAAGCCTGTCTAAAGATGGAAGCAATGATGAAATGTAAGATCGTACCGCTCACGAACCTCTACCACCCCGTCCTACCATAGAGATACAAGACACTGTTATTTTGCCTGTGCCGAACATGTGTCCAAGAACATAATGCCACGAGCGAATGTCGACATCGCAGCAACGCTGAGATGCTTGGAAGGCACGTGCGTTATAGACGAGGTACGATTGGCCGTAGACAAAGGATATACAATTTTGGAAATCCTCGAAGTCTACGAATACCAAGTCACTCGGTACGATCCTGAAACGGGTAATGGCGGCCTCTTCGCAGAATATATCGACACTTTTTTAAAATTAAAACAGGAGGCTAGCGGTTACCCGAGCTGGGTTCGTACTGAGAATGACAAGGTCCGATACATGGACCAATTCCATCAGGACGAAGACATTCGGCTAGACATAGACTCCATCAGCTATAACGCTGCAAACGAGGTCTAGCTACACTATGTCTCAACTCGATGTGGGGAAAATTGACCGAGAGATGTAACAGGACGCAGACGAAGTTAATCTCAGAGCCCTCAGAACTGTACATATTCCTAGTGACGCCAGGTGTCAAAGTGCAAAACATGCTATTTGCCAACGATGACGTAGTCTGGATATCTTGGCAGTATTCAGCTGATGAGCGAGTTCCGAGCTTACGTCATATCAACGAGGTCATAGGCGCTTACGTCACCGCCGGAGCGAGGATTCATTTGTATGGCTTCTTAGACAAGCTGCAAGAAAAGTCCATCTACAAGGATACGGAATCTGTGATTTTCATTCAGCCAGGGCAGGAAAAAAACCCACACTAATAGAGCCGGGTGACAATTTAGGTCAGAAGCAATCCGAATTAAAAAAGGACGAAATAATCGTGGAAGTGGTCTGTGCAGGCCCAAAAATTACGCATACAAGACTTAATTCGGCGACGGGCGAAAGCAAGACCGTTTGTAAAGTTAGGGGTATTACACTTAATTGTAGTGCCTCGCAATTGGTGAATTATGAAAAGATAAAATACATGATCTTGAGCAAGGACGACGAGACAGTTATCGTGCGTACAGAGAAAAAGATCAAACGCAAAAAGATCGATGGAGGTGTACATTTAATAAGCGAACGCGAAGACAAGACGTATAGAGTGTCGTTTTTAAAGCGACGCCGTCTCGACGATAATACGTCACTTCCGTTCGGGTATATAAACGCGAGGTGAACGCTGTAATAGGCCTTTCACATGGCCGACGACATCAGGTTTAAACATCCTTTCACGTGCATTGTGAGCGGTCCGTCGGGATCGGTCATGTCATCGTTTACCTTGCGTCTTGTGCAACATCTCGATTCTCTGTGTACGGAACATAACTTTAGCGGTGGAATCATCTGGTGGTACAGTGAGAAGTATGCCGTTCCCCTAGAAAAGTTGGCCTTTTTACATAAGAACGTTAGTTTCCACGAGTGCCGCAAATTTCGGCAACGAGTAGGGTAAACCGTGTCTCATAATTTTAGATGATCTGTTAAATGAGGTGTATTCGAAAGACGTATGTGACCTTTTCACGAAGGGCAGCCATCATAGGAATATCAGTGTTATTCTAATAACTCAGAACTTGTTTCATCAGGGGCGTTTCTGCCGCGACATATCACTAAACGCTAAGTATTCAGTTGCCTTAAAGAACGTCAGAGACAAGAGTCAATTTCAATACTTGGCGCGACAAGTGCACCCCGAAGACAGCGAAAATTTATACAATTCGTATCTGGAAGCTACCGAGAGACCGCACGGTTATCTCGTATTAGATTTCCCGCAAGACACAGACGACCGCTTGAGGTATCGAACCAACGTCTTCCCTGACGAATATCCGTCTATAATCTACATGCCGACAAAGAAGGGTAATGAAGCGGATAAAATCGAATTATCACGCTCTGCAAGTATTAAAGACGGCGGATCCTAAACTGCGTAAAGCCATACTCGCAAACTGTAAGAGCGAACTTGTGAAAACTCTGAGCGCGTGCTCGTTAAAGTTGTTGCGAGGTGACGTCAAGCTGACACCGTGTCAGAAGAGGAAATTGCGAAAACATAGAGTACACCTACGCAAGCTAGCCGATAAGCGTGTTTCACTAACTTCCAAGAAGAAGGCCATTTTTCAGCGAGGCGGTTTCTTACTCCCTCTCCTAAGCGCAGTGTTGCCAACTATTGCCAGTCTAATATTCAGGCAGTGAGAGAGATATGTTAAATAAAATGTACCTCGTGTCGCCAGATTACCTAAATACCGTCACGAGTAAGAACACCCTCAACCCCCTCCCCTGTCTGCTAACACGGAGAAGGCAGGAAAGAAACATAACTGCGGTAAGCGACTACGGTCTGTAAAAAAGATAAAGACGAAGAAGAAGAAATATTCGTCGCAACGTGAACACGACAGGTGGGTTGCAAAACGCTCAGCTGCGAGACGTGACTATGATAACTTTGTTAAAGTACGTGGCAAACTTCGCGAGGTGGATGTCGAAAGAACCAGATAAAGACTGTAGCCGATTTCTTAAAGCAACTACTACCAGCCTCCCCCTCCTCCGCGCAGCGTGATGCGTCTCATTCGGATACGTAGACAGAACATGGTCCCCCCGTGAAACCACAAAAGCCTCCTCCTCGTGCAATCCCCACAAAACGACGACGTTTAGCATTTAAGACGCCGACGCCTATTCCATCTACGTCTAGGGATGACGTTTATGAGACGCCTACTCCACAGCCCCTCTCTATTAAAAAGACGATGATGATGATGACTATGTGAGCGCCGACGACCTGCGAATCGAACCCCACATGCTAGATTACGTTGCGATGAATGTGGGCGCCTTGGCTAGTCCGTACGTATCCCCCTATTTGTATGAATCTAAGAAACGCAGTCTCGATACAGTGTATGGTATCCGAAAAGACGGTGACGTGTTCATGATAGGCGATTCGCAAGTCGTTGTGGATCGCGACGGTAATATCCATATCAATAACGTAGAGTTCCCCGCGACAAAGGGTCTGTGGGAGCTCCTGACGCGTAAGAGGGTGGATAAAGATTCGGTTACCACCGCCGATCTAAAACAATATAACACAATTTTGGTGATGACCAATGCGCATTTAGAAGGTTATGAGCCGCGCGCTAACATCCGCACCTCCAAAGGTCTCAAGTATAAGGAGATTATTTCGAAGCTTTTCCCAGGCGGCACCCGACAGAGCGGCGTCGAAGCGCATTACGTCGCGAGTCCATAACGTATAAATAGTCATGTTAAGGGGACTGTATACCGATCCAGCAGCACCGTCAGCATTCTCTAGCCTACACAAGCTTCAACAGGCTGCTGCTAAGGTAAACAGACAAAAGATAAAAAACTCAGAAAACGCCAACTCAGATAAAGGAATGGCTAGAGACGCAAAATGTATAAACGCTGCATAGACCCCTCAGAAAACGCTTTCCCAGAAATCCATATACCGTCAATAATATGGATGACGTTTGGGAACTCGATATTTTGGATCTGTCCTCCTTGAAAAAATTTAATAATTATTATAGGTATCTACTGCAGGTAATAGACGTGTTTTTAAAGTATCTGCATAGCGTGCCTTTACGTACAAAGACGGGAAAAGAGGTCGCGGCTGCACTCGAATCCATATTTAAGGACCCAAAATACACAAAACCCATACGCAGACGACCCGTGTGGGTGCGTACAGATAAGGGGAAAGAGTTTTTGAATACCCAATTTCAAGCGTTCCTAAAACGTGAGGGTATAGAGTTTCAAGTCTGTAGAAATCCAGACGTCAAATGTGCGGTCGTGGAGCGTGTCAACAGAACTCTGCGCGATAAACTGCACAGATATTTCACCTATAAGAACACATTACTTAGACGTCCTGCCCAAATTTATCAAGGGGTACAATGCGAGTGTTCATTCGAGCACAGGTATGGCACTAGCCGACGTGCATGACACCGACCTCTTAACGATCTGGAATAAGATGCGGGGCAAGGCGGCCCAAACGCGACGTTTAAGCAGACCAAAGTTTCGGGTGGGTCAACATGTGTGAATCAGCAAGGAGAAGATGAAATTCGCGAAAGGTGGCGAACAAAATTACACCACAGAGTTTTTCAAAATACGTAAGGTCGTGTATAGAACGCCACGTCCCGTGTTCGAACTCGAGGACTTGCGAGGCGAAGAGATCGAAGGCCAGTTTTACAGCGAAGAGTTGGTTCCCGATCGCATCTCAAAACAGATCACCTATAAGATAGATAAAATATTGAAGAAGAGGGTCAGACGAGGCATTCTAGAGTACCTGGTTCGATGGAGAAGTTACAGCGCGGATTTCGATTCTTGGGTTCCTGGAACCGATAAAACGTCTGTGTAACTACAGATATGGATCGCGATCATTTCTACGTCACGCTGTATAGTAACGCATCTCAAGATATTTACCCAGACAATAAGATCGCCGCATTCACGACACAATTGGCACAGCCCATAAGACTGGACCCGTCCGAAATTTGGGAGGTTGGATTATGCGAACTCTCCTACTCCGTCACCTCGTGACAACCAAAGGTACTCGATAAGCGCTACTTCATGAACGCTCTGATGTATTGCGATCTCATAGCGCCCCAGCTCATAGGCACCACAAAGGTGAGATGTCTGAGATCGTTCAGAATCGTGCCAATCGACTATAATAGCGAGTATCTATTCACAAACGTGTATTATGTGCCCTTGGAAAAGAAAACGTTTCGCGACATACGTATCGAGATACTAAATCAAGCGGAGGATATGATCCCCTTTAGCGACAGCCAGTCCCCCTTGAACGTGGTCCTTCATTTTCGGCGTGTCATTACCCCTTGATATATATATATATATATATATATATATATATATATATATATATATATGACATAGATACCTCGCCCACCTACATTTACAAGTGTGACGCCATTAGGACAGTATTACATACGTCAAGAAGGCGGCGGTGGTGGTGGTGGGCGCGGCAGTGACTCAGGCATAGCCCACATCTATTCTGTCCCGCCGTTCATACAGCGCGGACATGGTATAGGCAGTTTTCTCCGGGGGATATGGAGGATCGTGCGACCCGTACTGTGGAGCAGTGCCAAGTCCCTCGGACGCAACGCGTTGCGCACAGGCGGAAAGATCATGACCGAAATAGACGACAACCCCTCACAGACAGGCCACATCCTATCCCAACGCGACGGAAACGACGCAGAATATTATTAAAAAGTTACGTGGTGGTGGTGGTCGTAAGAGAAAGAGAGCAGCTCCCGCAAACCGCCTCGCAAAGCCAAAAGAGCTAAAATCGCAAAGCCAAAATCGTCGTCGTGGCGACGTCTTCTAAAAAATGCAAGGCCTCCAAAACTATAAAAAGACATTTTCGTGATTCGCGTCAGTCACTACCACGATCATGTCTGAAGACGTAGAATTTATAAGTAGCGAGTTCGATATCTTTGTAAAAAAAAACCGATACAGTCGGCAATCCTAGACAACCATGTGGTCCGCTATAAGCCGATCGCAACGGTAGATCAGAACAATCTCGAATTTTTGATACCTGGCAATAACAAAACATATATAGACCTAGACATTAAACTCTACGTTAAAGACAGGTTACTCGGCTCCGAGGGCAAAAATCTCGACGCCTCAGATCACACCGCAGGGACCAACAATCTTCTCCATTCTCTCTTCAGTCAGTGTAGCATAGCCCTAAACGGAGTGAACATCACGCCAGCCTCAGAACTGTATCCCTACCGCTTTTATATGGAAAAACTCCTGACCTACTGCCCAAACGCCGCCAATTCGGATCTCACAAACGCCTTCTGGTATATAGACGGAGGGGACGTCTTGGCTGGCGACCCGACGTCCACCAGCATCAAGAACAAAGGTTTTGTCAAGCGATGGGAGGCAAAAGAGAGCAAAATTACAGAGTTATACGGGCGTCTACACGCCGACATATGCAACGTCTCGCAATTTCTGCTGTCGGGTGTTCGCTTGGAGATAAAATTGACCAAAGCCAAGGACGATTTTTACCTCATGAACTAGAAAACGGATACAAAGGCAAATTTTAAAATTCTAGACCCCGAGCTGGTCGTGCGCCGCATCCGACCCAGCCCCGCAAACTTTGTTGCGCATACTGAGGCGCTAAGCAAGGGAATCCCTACCCTCTATAACTTGAGGAGAGCCGAACTTAAGACGTTCACGTTTGCCGGAGGTCCCCAAGATCTATCCATCAATAACGCCGTGTTGGGCGCCCTCCCGAAACGTCTAATATTCACCATGGTAAAGAACACTGACTTTCTCGGCTCGAGAAACTCGAACCCCTATAATTTCCGCCATTACGATCTGACCAGCTTCACCATGTATGTCAATGTCAGACAGATTCCTAGCGAGAGTCTAAGTCTGGACATGAGTCACGAGAAAACGCCAGTCAAAGGCTACGCTACACTGTTCGAAGGCACAGGCATCCACCACTCGAACTCGGGACTCCAAATAACTCACCACATGTATATAAACGGTTTCATCGTGATCGTGTACGATCTTACGCCAGATCTGGCATCGTCGGAAGGTCACATGTCACCCCCTACAAGCGGCGATATCAGAATAGATTTGAAATTCGCCAAGGCACTACCCGAAGCCATCACGTCTTTTGTATCTAGAGTATGACAATTCTGTACGCATCTAGCCCGCATCGTTTCGACAGACCTCTCATAATAATTGACACCGTCCTTATTCAAAACGTCCTAGAGGGTCTAAATTCTTTTCTCGGGGTCTATGCCTCGAATCTCTTGCCGCTCTCAATCGCGCACACTAGCACCATTATCGTTAACACAGACCCTCACACAGAGCCCGGCACCCACTGGCAGGCCATATATTTTCATCACCCCCACCGCTCCTCTGGCGGTTATTTTTTCGATTCCTACGGCCGCTATCCACACATTCCCAGTATTCTAGATTTCATACGGCGTCATTGTACAGTCTGGCAATACAACAGAACGCAACTCCAAGGACTTACGACTACTGTCTGCGGCGAATATTGCTGCCTCTTCGATCTATACATGGACAGGGATTACACCCCGAAACAATTTGAGGGGCTGTTTGCTGCTGCTAGCGACGCTGACCAAAGGATCCACCAGCTATTCTGCTAGGGATGCGGGCCCCACGCGCTGTGCAAACAACGCTCGCGAGGAGGGCAATGCTGTACGAGCCTATATAAGAGGTAAGTCACAACCTAACTTGTTTCATTCTGTATATGAGATAGCCCAAAGATGGATAGTGTTTGTGATAGATAATGAGGTCCTGCGCGGCCGACAGAACGAGGTCGTCAAAGAAGTCTCAGTCGCGGCCGAAAATGTCATAGAGACATTTCATTTAAAATCCCCATACTCCATGACCGCTCACGGCTCTGACAAGAACGGTCTTTCTTGGGGCAATGGCCAGCTAGACTACAAAAAGCTTCGCGAAACTCTAAGCCAGGCCGTCTCTGGATACGCGCATCTGTACGCCTATGGCATACCAAAATCCAGATTTCTCACAGAATTGCTGGCGCAGCCTGTACGAAATCTGGAGAATTTTAAGTGTCCTCAGACCCACGGCCTCAAGGCGCAATACAGTTGCAGTATGCCTTGCCACAAAAATTATCTAAACTACAGTTGCGCAACACGAAACGCGCATACACTATTCAAATGGCTCAAGCATCACCTTCACTCCCTCGCCTATATCAGCTGTCCACCCGAATTTACACGCCATACCGCCTCATTTAATTCGGGTCTATCACGTCTGTAATGATGACGTCATTTTCTCTCATCTACAGCTGTATAAAAATACGCTAACCGCCCACAAGTCTACCAGTCCGCGTCGCCATATTAGTACGTAAGCAGGAGCAGCAGCGTCTACGCCGGGCCCGACAGCAGCCCATAATTTACGAGGACAGCAATGTTGGTCTGCCGACCGACACTAGGAGCGTCCCGGCGCCGCCGCACGAACTCGACATATGTCTGGACGTCGTCAGGACAGCGCTCGCCAATCCCAACAGAGCCATGCTACGGCGCGTCTTTTTCATCGCAGAGGACAAGTCAAAATTCGTGTCACTTGGATTTTACCCTGCCTGCGGTTATCAACGGCTAGCAGAATTCGGAGGCGCCAAGAAATTTCCTCTGCTCCTAAACGCTCAACAACTGCAAACAATGACAGACAATATCGCCGCCCTGTGCAACGCTCTGTCTACAAACGAACATTTTAGCACGAAGGACGGTGACTTTAAAATGAACACGACATGCAGTTACAGGATTGCCAGAGTATATCTCAACAAACAGTTCTTGTCATTCACGTACGAGGAGTTACGTAATCTAGCCTACATAATGTACATGATTCAGAATCAGATGACATTCTACACAGCCGCCATGACTGATGTAATAGCCTATATTTATACAGCTCACGACTCTCACTTTTTTGGAGCCTCCCTCCACCGCAAACAAATCTAGCAATTATTATCAACTGTTTGAAGAAATCAAATCTGTACTTACAGTCTAAACACATACTCTGTACTTGTGTGCGTACGTGTGTATATTAAAACACGATCTGTACTTGTTTTCCTATGCAATAAATAAACGTCTACTTGAAAACTGAACGCGCATGCGCGCTGTCGTTATTAATATATTTTCCTATCACTAGAGGTCTCTACTATCTAATCCCACTATAAAGAGAGCGGTAAGCGTGCGTACACACTTCTAATGTGTGCACCGACATGGACGACTACGATGGGCCCCACCCAACATCAGGAGTAGAAGATTCTGACATTTCGCTCCAAACTCAGACTCCTACTCCGCCGGTGTCTGACGCCAGCAACAATACAACACCCTCAGCAAAACCTCCAAGGTCTGCAGACACCGCCGGATCCAGCCCCTCACCCTGCAGAATGGGAATGGCCTTACCACGAAGGACTCTCTTTGGCGTCTGCCCGACAACAGGCAATACAACATTGGAATTTACCCAAACGTCCCGAATACGGGACGCAAGCTAGACGCACACGCACCTTCTACCAAGGCCGTGCACAATGGGATCCCGAGGGAAAATCCTCTCTGGGATCTATGGCGGAAGCCGGATTCTATTATGACGGTGGGTTTACAATTATTTAAAATTTCAAACTTCCCGCAATTATTTAAAATTTCAAACTTCAAATCTCCCGCCTATGTTATCCGCGACACTCCGTCACGGAACTGTATGCTCTACTAGTATTAGTATCACAGCTCCCAAACAGATGTCGTACATGTACACTATTCCTAACCACACGCGAAATAATTTCCCAGCTAAATTATCTTATCTCTCATTCCAGGGTGGGCAGATGGCTGTTTATTGTGCCGGTGCATTATATCATTGGTAGAACACTGATATACCTTTGATAGAACACGCCAAATTCTTCCCCGCCTGCCCATATATCAGATACGTCAAGGGGCACATGTTCACTCCCGATTATCAGCCCAAAAATCGCACCCAGATAGATTAACTTTCACTTCCCTAACCAAACACACGCGCACACACTGACATGCACACTTTTAATATCATTTGCCGATCACTCACCTTGGGTTGTCTAATCAGCTAGTAACACAGGCAACAGGCAGCGCCGGCAGCAGTAGCACCAACAATGGGCAGTCGGCAGCAACACCAACAACAGGCAACAGCAGCAGCAGTAGCGCCAACAATGACGATCCGGGGCAGCAACGACTTTGGCGTCGGAGGGCAGCCGCAGCAGGCACTTTTCTGCTAGACATTACAAATTGTCTTAACTTCTGAACATTCGCTTACATACAATATATTCATACTAGCAAATGCTGCTCTCACTTTCCGTATAACTAATAGATTTCTGTGGCGTCGGTAGCAGCAGAGGCGTCGTTGGTAACAGCAGCAGCGTCGTCTTACAATATAAGGTAGATCACAACTCGCAGTAACAGTAACACAATGCAGCGTGAATGCTAAACGTCTTTCAAACTGCACTATATATATTTAACAAAACACTCATTCTGCAGCGCGGCAACGCCCCTTGCTTTGCTGCACTGATGCAACCTACAATGTCCGCAGATTCCTATGTGCTGGTTACATCACTGTTCCAGCGACTGCTAGCGCGCATGTACGGGTTGTCCAATAACTCCCACACATGTCACACCCGACAGCGGCAGCAACTACATATTTAATATATATATATATATAAATGCTAAACTCTCGCATTTACACAGTCAACTTACTGCTGCTGCCTACAACGCCGACGCCATGCTTCTGCTACAAGCCATCGAACAATACCTGGGCTCCATCAACACGTGGCCTGCCTGCTTCATTATAAACCTCTTTGCTGAAACACCTTCACTGCCATTCGTCGAGTATTTGACAGCATTCTTCGCACGCAATGATGTGCCTACAACATTGGCCTACAGACTATACAGAGCCTGTAATCCAGAAGCAGCAAACGAATTCGTGCGCCAGCTATTCTACGCACATTATTCTTTGTGGCATGCATCAGACACCGTCCGACGACACTCCATGTATTATGATGTAGTATGAAGAAACTTGTACGTCGCAATGTACCATACTCCACAGAGCTCATCGTCCTCGAGGAAAATCCCGTACCCGCGCCCGGCTTACGGGCCCCACGCCTCGGCAACGAAAACACACCGACAGTCCTGATGATTAACGCTGCATTGCAACTACGTCAATAGGTATTTTAAAAAATTCTGTTAATAAAACCAATCTTTCTCCATATACACCATATTCCCTTGTATTAATTTCACACTTTGTACACCCCCTGCATTCCTTACAACTCAGATAGAGAAGACTACGTGACACCTGAAGGTTTAAGCTCGGCCAATTCTTAGAATTGTAAAGTCAACCATAGCGTTAGCTGATAGCATTCCTTATTTGGAAACAACTAACCCGCCTCTTCCCCATTAATCCTGTCCGCCATTACGGTAAAGTACCACCCACATCATACTCCAACCAATACGAAGCACTTACAGCCAGCAATACCAAATATGGAACAAGGTATGACAACTACATTCTAACAGCAGCCATCTTGGCATGTCACAAGCTGTCACACCTATACCCCAACCAATCAGAGGGACCTTAAACCAGACATTTCCATATATAGTCTATGATGTCACCGTACTATGTATGACAACACCTCTGTCAACGCTCAGCGCCTGCAGCCAACGCCCATACGCACGGAAAAACTCTATGCTATATAATTCCATGACAACACCTCTGCCAACGCTCAGCTCCTGCAGCCAACGCCCATACCCACGGAAATACACTATACTATATACTTCCACTTCTTCACCACAGATGGCATACATTTACCTCCTATCTTTTCCTCACAGATGGCGTTACCGTCCCTTCCCCTTCTCCCTTCCCCTACATTCGCTAACATATCACGCCAACAAACCAGCATGGCTGCCAGTCGCGTTGCGACTAGGCCTGGGGATGCACGCAGTGCAACCCTCTTTATGGGGAGGCCCTCCCAAAAATACATACGATGGGCCTTTCCATACACCCCGCCCTAAATACATACAGCGGTGGCGCACCCTTCCCTATCCCAACCTATGGGCATCTGCCGATCCCCTACCTTGGGGAAGCAGTGGAGCCATAGCCCATCCCTTTCTTTGGGGAAGCCGTGGAGCCATTGCCCATCCCCAACCTAAGGGAAGCAGTGGAGCCATAGCCCATCCCCAACATTGGGGAAGCCGTGGAGCCACAGCCAATTCCCCTCTTTGGGGAAGCTGTGCAGCCATTGCCCATCCCCAACCTTGGGGAAGCAGTGGAGCTATAGCCCATCCCCAACCTAGCGAAAGCCGTGGAGCCATCCCCCTCTTTGGGGAAGCAGTGGAGCCATTACCCATCCCCAACCTAGGGAAAGCAGTGAAGCCATTGCCCATCCCCAACCTAGGGGAAACAGTGGAGCCATTGCACATCCCCCTCTTTGGGAAAGCCATGGAGCCATTGCCCTTCCCCAAAATTGGGGAAGCCGTGGAGTCATTGCCCATCTCCCTCTGGGGAAGACATGGAGCAATTGCCCATCCCCAACCTAGGGGAAGCAGTGGAGCCATTGCCCATCCCCAACCTAGGGGAAGAAGTGGAGTCATTGCCCATCTCCCTCTGGGGAAGACATGGAGCAATTGCCCATCCCCAACCTAGGGGAAGCAGTGGAGCCATTGCCCATCCCCAACCTAGGGGAAGAAGTGGAGCCATTGCCTATCCCCAAACCTAGGGCAAGCTGTGGAGCCATATCCCATCCCCAACCTAGGGCAACCCTACATCAACCCTTACCCAAACTATGGCTCGAGAACCCACCTACGGCTCGCGAGCAACCCATCCCCCACACAGCGGTATAAAAAGAATGCCCAACCTATGGCTCGCGAACCCACTCATGGCTCGCGAGGAACCCAACCCCAACAATGGGGCAACTGCCGATCCCCAACAATGGGGGGTCAAGACGGACTGATCCTGACATCCAACGTCACACCTACACCATACCTCCACCGCCACCCCTTCGTCAATACCGACGCAAGCCGCCCCGCTACTACTGGCAGGAAACATGAGAGCAGTAAGCGACTACGGTCTGTAAAAAGATAAAGACGAAGAAATATTCGTCGCAAGGTGAACACGATAGGTGAGTTGCAAAACGCTCCGCGCAAGACGTGGACGAGACTATGATAAGTGGTTTAAAGTACGTGGCAAACTTCGGGAGGTGGATGTCGAAAGAACCAGATAAAGAGTGTAGCCGATTTCTTAAAGCAAGAACTACCAGCCTCCCCCTCCTCGGAGCAGCGTCATGCGTCTCTTTCGGATACGCAGACAGAACATGGTCCCCCCGTGAAACCAGAACCACCACCTCCTCGTGCAATCCCCACAAAACGACGACGTTTAGCATTTAAGACGCCGACGCCTATTCCATCTACGTCTAAGGATGTCGTTTATGAGACGCCTACTCCACAGCCACTCTCTATTAAAAGAGACGATAATGATGACGATGTTAGCACCGACGATCAGCAAATCGAACCCGACGTGATAGATTACGGTGCGATGCGTGTGGGCGCATTGGCTAGTCCGTACGTGTCCCCATATTTGTATGAAGCCAAGAAGCGAAGTCTCGATACAGAGTATGGTATCCGAAGACGCAGATGGGTGGATGATAGGCGATTCGCGAGTCGGTGTGGATAGCGACGGTAATATCCATATCAAGAACGTAGTATTTCCCGCTACAAAGGGACTGTGCGAGCTCATGACGCGTAAGAGGGTGAATAAAAAACCAATGCGCATTTGGTAGGTTATAACCCCGAAGCTAAAATCCGCATTTCCAAATGTCTCAAGTTTAGGGACGTTATTTCGAGGCTTTTCCCAGGCACCCGACAGAGCGGCGTCGAAGCCGCATTACGTCGCGAGTTGATAACGTATTAGTCATGTTGCGGAGACTGTATACTGATCCTGCTGCATCGTCAGCATTTTCTAGCTTGCCTAAGCTGCAACAGGCAGCTGCTACCAGTAAACAGATAAAGACACCTGCTGCTTTGTCCAGCCCACACAAGCTTCGAAAGGCAGCTGTTAGTCACGCTCCTAGTAAACGGACAAAGCTAAAGCAGAAAACGCCGAATCAGATAAAGGCGTGGTTGGAGACGCAAGATTCATATACGTTGCTTAGGCCACTCAGAAAACGCTTCCCCAGAAATCCATATACTGTCAATAATATCGATGACGTTTGGGAAATCGATATTTTGGATCTGTCTTCATTGAAGAAATATAATATTAATTATAGGTATCTACTGCAGGTAATTGACGTGTTTTCAAAATATCTGCATAGCGTACCTCTACGTACAAAGACGGGAAAAGAGGTAGCGGCAGCACTCGAATCTATATTTCGGGACCCCAAATACACGAAACCTATACGCAGACGGCCCGTGTAGGTGCGTACAGACAAGGACAAAGATCCCAACGTCAAATGTGCAGTCGTGGAGCGCGTCAACAGGACAATGCGCAATAAACTATCCAGATATTTTACCTATAAGACCACGTATAAACATTATTTAGACGTCCTGCCCAAATTTGTCAAGGGGTACAATGCCACAGTTAATTCTACCACCGGTATGGCGCCAGCCGACGAGAGCGACAGCGACGTCTTAACTATTTGGAATAAGACGCGGGAAAGGCCGACAAAACGCGACGTTTAAGTTAAAATTTCGGGTGGGCCAACACGTGCGCATCAGCAAGGAGAAGATGAAATTCGCGAAAGGCGGCGAGCAATATTACACCATCGAGACTTTCAAAGTACGTAAGGTCGTGCACAGAACGCCCCGTCCAGTGTTCGAACTCGAGGACTTCCGAGGCCAAGAGATCGAAGGCCAGTTTTACAACGAAGAATTGGTTCCCGTTCGCATCACAAAACAGACCACTTATGAGATAGATAAAATACTGGAAAAGAGGGTCAGACGCGGCATTCTAGAGTACCTGGTTCGATGGAGAGGATACAGCGCTGAATTAGATTCTTGTGTTCCTGACACCGATAAGGTCTGTTTAAATAGAGATATGGATCGCGATCATTTCTATATCACGTTGTTTAGTAACGCCTCTCAAGATAAATACCCCGACAATAAGATCGCCGCCTTCACGACACAATTGGCACAGGCCACAAGACTGGACCCGTCCGAAATTGGGAGGTGGGATTATGCGAACTCTCCTACTCCGCGAGCCAGCAGCAGTTGCAATTACTCAATGTGAACATCTTCGTGAACGCTCTGACGTATTTTGATCTCATAGCGCCACAGCTTATAGGCACGGCTAAGGTCAGATGTCTGAGATCGTTCAGAATCGTGCCAATCGATTATGATAGCGAATGTCTATTCCAGAACGTGTATTATGTACCTGTGGAAAAGAGAACGTTTCGGGACATACGTATCGAGATACTAAATCAGTCGGGGAGCTGATCCCCTATAACGACAGCCAGAACCCCTTGAAGGCGTTCCTTCATTTTCAACGCGTCGTCACACATTGATATTTATATATAAATATGGCGTCGATACCCCGCCCACATACATTTACAAGTATGTTGCCGTTAGTACAGTATTACATACGTCAAGCAAGAGGTGGTGGGCGCGGTCACTCTGGCGTCGGTCCCATATTTTCCGTCCCACAAATCGTACGGCGCGGAAATGGAATAGGCAGTTTTCTCCGAGGGCTATGGAGGACCGTGCGACCTGTACTGTGGAGCAGTGCCAAGTCTGTTGGACGCGAAGCTTTGCGCACTGGCGCAAGTCATGACCGATATAGCCGCCAATCCCGGACAGACAGGGGACATGCTATCCAAACACGTGACGGAGATGACGCAGAATATTATTAAAAAGTTACGAGGCGGTTCACGTAAAATAAAGAGAGCATCTTCCCGCAAAGCGCCGCGCAACCACAAGGCCAAGAGAGCTAGAATCACGAAACATAAATCTTCTAAACGCAAGCTTCCTACCAAGACTATAAAAAGAGACATTCTGGTGATTTGCATCAGTCACTACCCGATCATGTCTGGAGAAGTAGAGTTTGTGAGTAGCGAGTTCGATATCTTCGCACCAAAGTCGATACAGTCGGCGATCCTAGAAACAAATGTAGTCCACTATAAGCCGATTGCTACGGTAGATCAGAACGATCTCGAATTCCTGGCGATACTGAGTCATATATATATCTAGACATTAAACTCTACGTTAAAGGCAGGTTACTCCGCGCTGACGGCAAAGATCTCGACGCCTCAGATTTTACGGTAGGAACCAAGAATTTCCTCCATTCTCTGTTCAGTCAGTGTAGCATCCCCTTAATGGAGTAAACATCACGCCCGCCTCTGAACTGTACCCCTACCGCTCTTATCTGGAATCGCTCCTAACCTATGGGTCCGACGCCGCCAATTCCCATCTCACAAATGCGTACTGGTATCTAGACGAAGTGGACGTCTTGGCAGTCGATCCCACATCCACCAGCATAAAAAACAAAGGCTTTGTCAAGCGATGGGAGAGGCAAAAAAAGCAAAGTCATAGAGTTATACGGTCGTCTAAATGCCGACATTTCCAACGTCTCACAATTTCTGATCTCGGGCGTCCGCGTGCAAATAAAATTGACAAAGGCCAAGGACGATTTTTTCCTCAAGAACTCCCATGCCGATACAAAGACAAAAGCCACTTTTAAATTTCTCGACGCAGAGCTGATCGTGCGACGCATCCGCCCTAGCCCGAAAATCTCCGTCGACCATAAACAGGCTCTAAGCAAAGGACACCTTGCTAAATATAACGTGACGAGAGTCGAACTCAAGACCTTCACGTTTGCCGGCGGCCCTCAAGCCCTATCCATCTATAATGCCGTGTTAGGTATGCTCCCGAAACGCCTGATATTTACCATGGTAAAAAACACGGACTTTCTTGGTTCCAGAGATTCGAACCCGTATAATTTCCGCCATTACGATCCGACCAACTTCAACATGTATGTCAATGGTAGACAGATCCCTAGCGAGAGCCTGTCTCTGAACATGGGTGACGAGAAAACGTCCGTCAGAGTGTACGCTACACTGTTCGGAGGCACAGGCATTCACCACTCGAACTCGGGACTCCAGAAAACTCACGATATGTATATAAACGGTTTCTTCATGATAGTGTACAATCTTAGGCCCGATCTAGCAGCGTCGGAAGGACATGCGTCACACCCCACAAACGGTGATATCAGGATCGGTCTGAAATTCGCCAAGGCCCTACCAGAGGCCGTCACGTGTCTACTGTATCTAGAGTATGACAATTCTGTACGCATTGAACTGGCTCGCAACGTATCGACAGACTTCTCATAATAATGGGCACCATCCAGATTCAGCACGCTCTACAGGATGTTAATTCTTTTCTCGGCGTCTATGCCTCGGATCTCCTACCGCTCTCGATCGTGCAGACTGGCACCATCATAGTTAACACAGACCCTCACACACAGCCTGGCAAACACTGGCACGCTATTCATTTTCAAAATCCCATCGCTCCTCAAACGGTTACTTTTTCGATTCCTACGGCCGCTACCCACATATTCCCGCCATCCTAGATTTCTTACAACGCCATTGTACAGTCTGGCAGTACAACAGAACGCGACTCGAAGGACCTACAACTACAGTCGGCGGCGAATATTGATGCCTCTTCGCCCTATACATGGATAGGGGATACACCCCCCAACAATTTGCGTGGCTGTTTGCTGCTAATAACGCTGCCCAAAGGAACCACCAGCTATTCTGCCTGGAATTTGGCACTACGCTGAGCCGCCAACGCTCAGGAGGGCAATGCTGTACCAGTCTATATAAAATGTAAGTCATTAATCTTAATTGTTTCATTCTGTATACGACAGAGCCCAAAGATGGAGAGTGTTTGTGTGTGTGTGTGATAGATTATGAGTCCTGTGCGGCCGGCAGAACGAGGAGGTTGTCAAAGAAGTCTCAGTCGCTGCCGAAAATGACATAGAGACAATTCATTTTAAATCACTATACCCTATGACCGCTCACGGCTGTGCCGAAAACGGCCTCTTATGGGCCAATGGCCAGCTAGGCTATGACACGCTTCGCGAAACTATAAGCGAGGCCGTCTCTGGATACGCATTTCTGTACGCATATGGCATAGCAAAGACCAAAATTCTCACAACCTTGGTGGCCCAACCTGTACGAAATCTGGAGGATTTTGACTGTCCCCAGCCCCAGGGCCTCAAGGCGCAATTCAGTTGCAGTATGCTTTGCCACAAGAATTATCTAAACTTCCGTTGCGCAACACGAAACGCTCATACACTATTCAAATGGCTGAAGCATCACCTTCACCCCGCACCTATATCGCCTCTCCACCCGAATTTACACGCCATACCGCCTCGCTTAATTCGGGTCTATCACGTCTTTAATGACGTCATTTTTTTCTCTCTTCTACAGCTGTATAAAACGGCGCTAACCACCTATCAGACAATCAGTTCGCGTCTCCATTTCAGCAAGAAAGCAGCAGCAGCAGCGTCTACGTCTGCCCCGACAGGCAGCGTCGCAGCCCATAATTTATGAAGAGGACGACAGTAATGGTGAGCCCGACACTAAGCGCGTCCGGGCGCCCGAACTCGATACATGCCTAGAGGTCGTGACCGAAGCGCTCAGCAATCCCAACAGAGCCATGCTACGGCGCGTCTTTTTCATCGCAGAGGACAAGTCAAAATACGTGTCAGTGGGCTATTATTCTGCCCGCGGTTATCAGCCGCTAGCAGATTTCGGAGGCACCAAAAAGCTGCCTCTGCTCAACGCCCAGCAACTGCAAACTATGGCCGACAATATCGCGGCCCTGTGCAACGCTCTGTCTACAAACGAACATTTCGCGAAGGACGGTGACTTTAAAATAAACACTACCGGCAGTTACATGGTTGACAGGGTATATCTCGGCAAACAGTACTTGTCATTCACGTACGAGTTGCATAATCTGGCTTACATAATGTATATGATTCAGAACCAGATGACATTCTACATAGCCGCCGTGACTGATGTAATGACCTATATTGATACAGCTCACAGCTCTGATACATATATGGAGCCTCCCCCAACGCTGACAAATCTATAAATTATTAACTGTTTGAAGAACTCAAGTCTGTATTAACAGTGTAATCATGCTCTATCTATGTGTGTTTACACACATGATCTGTACTTTTACTGATGCAATAAATTACGCCTACTTAAAAACTGAACACGCATGCACAGTCGTTATTTCAATTTCCCATCACTAGACGTCTCTACTATCTAATCTAATCCCAGTATAAAGAGAGCGGTAGCTCGCGTATAGACGACACTTCTAATTTGTGCGCCGACGCCGCCATGGACGTCAACGATGGCCCCATCCCATCATCATCAGGAGAGAATTCAGATATTTCGCTCGAGAATCAGCCTCCTCCCCCAATGCATGACAGCGTCTGCAACGGTCCGCCCACAAAACCCGCAAGGTCCGCAGACATACCGCCGGATCCAGCCCCTCGCCCTCCCGAAAGGCAACGGCCCTACTACACTGGACTCTCATTAGAGCGCGCCCAAGAGCAAGCTATCCAGCGCTGGGAGTTACCGCGGCGTCCCGAATACGGGACATTAGACGTACACGTACCTTCTACCAAGACCCGGGACGGTGGCATGCAAAAGGAAAGCTTTCGGTGGGATCTATAGCTGCTGCTGGATTTTAATACGGTGGTAGCTAAAAAATATTTACTAATTCCCACATCTCACAATTTTTTCCGTGACACACTCTATGCTCTAGTAGTAGTAGTACCACAACTCCGCCAACAGTTGGCGTACAAATACACGTACCTCCTATCTTTCCCCGACAGATGGCCTCTCTCTACACATTTTAGGAAATTAATTTTTTCCTAGCTAAATTGACAAATCTCTCTCTCATTCCAAGGTGGAGTAACGACTGTATGTGCTTTTTTTGCGCGGGCGCATTATACGATTAGAAGGAAACTGACATACCATTTATAGAACATGCCCGTTACTTCCCCTAATGCCCGTATATCAGATACGTCAAAGGACATGACTTCATTGGCGACCAACACCTAGAATATCGTACCGACGCCTGTCCAAGTATTATGATGTACGTATGAAGGAACACGTGCGTCTCAAAGTTACCTACTCTACACAGCTCCTAGCCATTATGGAAAATCCTATACCTATACCAGGCAGATCTGCCTCGCCCTTAGGCATCCACAACACCGACACGCCAAAACTGATATAAAATCATGTTGGAACGGGTACATCAAGAGCAACTGTAAAAAACGTTAACAAATCTCTATATTCATTCACTTCTCTTTATTTCACAAAACCTATCCTTTACTTTGTACACCCATTTGCCTCTAACAAGCATGGTGCAACGCGTACGTGACGGAAACTGAAACAGTCCATATCTGCACATTCCTATTACCTCCCACATTTCCTTAGATGCATACTGTTACAGTCTTCTCCAAGAACTGTAGCAGCGACCATCTTAGAACACTCGGACACACCCCCGCCAACCTCCTGACACACTCCTACTAGCATAGTGCAGACCAATAAGAATACACTATCCACGCGCCGCTAAACCATGACATCACCCTGCATAGCAAGCTGTAATGACATCACCTCAGGCAACGCTAGCAGTACGTTATCGCGTGCAGCAAACATCGCTGTCCTTGGCTGGCCAGCCAACGCCCATAGCCATGGACATCCGTCGTCTTAAAAATATACCAATCTATACGGCGGCATTACGTCAACCACACACACATATTAAATAGCACTTGCCACTCAGTCCAAGGCCAGCCTTCGCGTGCAACGGATACACTCAGCACCAAACGGCAACCATCTTAAATATACCAATCTATACAGCGGCATAACATCAACTTCTTACATATTATTAAAACGTATCCATTACCAACCACTACCATGTTCTTATATCCCATATATATACTCAGGATAAAACGGTCGCAACTTAACCGCCATCTTTCATTTACCAATCTATACGGCGGCATGACGTCAACTTCTTACATATGATTAAAACGCATCCATTAACAATCACAACCATGTCCTAAAACCTACCAATACTCAGGCTCAGAACTTCTGGCGTATGGGGGATATGGTGGCACCCTGACAAAATACCTATCAAAAAGTCGAAAGCCCAACATTACCCATACGCGAGCCTATAGTACTGTGCCCCTATTATCCAAGACTGGTAAATCTGTCACAAACGCGTTTAAAACCATAATTAATGAGGCTAAACGTCCCATCTGGGTGCCTACGGACAGAGGGAAAGAATTCGCGAATAAATCGTTTCAAGACATGTTAAAGCGAGAGGGAATCCAGTTTCAAATATGTAAAAATCCCGATATCAAATGCTCGGTCATCGAGAGGGCCCATTGCACGATTCGCGATAAATTATTCAAATATTTCATATTTAAGAACACCTACAAATTTATAAACAAAATTTGTCGAAGGCTACAACGCGACCGTTCAAGGTACGACGGGCATGGCGCCCGCAATTGTGACGGAAAAAGATGTCCTCGCATTATGGAATAGGATGAATGAAAAACGCAGCCGCATACCTGTTGCGCAACCCAAATTTCGTGTAGGGCAACACGTACGCATCAGTAAAGAAACGATGAAATTTGCCAAGGGCGGGAGCAAAATTAGACGACCCAGATATTCCGAATTATGTCATACGCAAGACCCCGTGACCCGTATACGAACTCGAAGATTTGAATAATAAGGTCATAGACGGTCAATTTTACGAACAAGAGCTAATGCCTGTGCGTATAACAAAACGTACAGTTAGGATAGATAAAATTTTACGCACAAGAGTAAAGAGAGGCGTTAAAGAGTATCTGATCCGGTGGAAAGGATATAATAAAGATTTCGACAGTTGGATACCCGCATCTAGCGTGAAGAATATTTAATGGAAGACAACCGCCGATAATTTTACGTGACTCTATTTAGCAACAGGTCGGAAAAAATCTACATAACTAATACGCTAGCCAGCTTCTCGAATCAACTGGCGCAGTCTATAGACCTTGGTTCGACAGACGAATGGAAGGTAGGGAAATGTGAATTCAGCTATCCTCCACCCATTACAGGCTATCTTCAACCTCGTGACGTTCTAGGCAATACACGTCCTGATTTATTGCGATTTGGTATCCCCTCAATTTGTAGGTCCTTATTACGTCCGATCTCTGCGCGCGATAACTTACCCGTCTAAGAGTGTCGAATACGTATCCAAGAATATCTATTATGTACCGTTGGAAAGACGAGTATATCAGATCATAAGTATCGCGTTAATGGATACAAAAGTTGATAGTCCCATTCAAGCCTAGCATGATGCCTACAAAAGTTGTCCTTCATTTTCGGCGACGCTTATATACAAACCCCCGTCACAGCCTAAATAAACCATTCTGTAAAGATGGATCCTCTCGTCCTTTATTACCGACGACAGGCGGGTCTCAGACACAATGACATAGGACCAATTTACAGCGTCCAGCCTTTCGTCCAGCGCGGGCACGGAGTGGGCAGCGTATTGACCGGACTATACAGGACACTCAGACCCAATCTTTGGAGCAGTGCCAAATCTGTGGGTAAGGAAACACTCAAAGCTCTGGGACGCGAAGCGTTACGCACCGGCACCAATATTATTAAAGATGTCGCAGAAAATCCTCCGACACAGACCACAGACATAATCTCGAGACATGTGGCTGACTCGACGCAGAATACAATTAAAAAATTACGAGGTTGTGGTCGCAATCCAGCCGGTCGAAAACGTAAACTACGAGAAAGAGGAGATATTAAGAGAGCACTCAAGAGGGTGAAAGTTGGTAAAACTATAAAACGGGATATTTTTTCTTAACCTTCATCAGTCATCGCTACGACCATGCCTCAGACGGAACTGGAATTCGTTAGCAGCGAGTTTGACGTCTTCGCTCGGAAGCCTGTACAAAACGCCATCATAGAAACGAAAGAAGTCGTATACAATCCCATAACATCTGTGGACCAGACGGATTTGGAATTTTTGATTCCAGAGGATAATAATGCGTTTGTCGACCCCGATATTAAACTTTATATTCGAGGCAAATTTACAAAGTCTGACGGGACTGATGTAGACGCCTCGAACTATACAGCAGGCACAAATAATTTTCTACATTCGCTATTCAGTCAATGCACCGTCTTTCTCAATAACGTCAATATAACACAATCGGGAGATCTCTATAATTTCAGGTGCTATTTTGAAACAATTTGACTTATGGATCCGACGCCTTATTATCGCATCTCACAGTTATTGGTATAAGGACACTGGCAATGTTACCCTGCGACCCTACCAAGACGACGATACGACAAACACGAGTTTCATCGCCCGCTGGAACAGGCAGAAACAAAGTAATAGAGATGTACGGCAGGGTTCACAGTGACATCTGCAACATGCCAAAATTCATAATTCCTGGCGTCAGGATACAGATAAAATTTACAAAGGCGAAGCAAGATGTCTGATGAGCGGAACGCCAGATTCAATCTTCAGAGTTCTCTCTGCCCGACTGTACGTAAGACGCGTGCGAGCGAACCCTACCATCATGCTGGCTCTCAACCAGACTCTGAACACCAGACCAGCCATCTATAAATTGACGAGGGTCGAACTCAAGACTTTCGTTTTCTAGCGGGACCCAGTCTCTCTCGATAGATAACGCCGTCATCGGACGCATCGCGAATCGTCTCCTGTTCGCTATGCTAGCTAACAAGGACTTTGTGGGTAACATGAATACGAACCCCTACAGATTACATTTCGGCCTGCGCAACTTTGCGATGTTTGTGAACGGGCAAACAGATACCAGGCGAAGGCCTAAATTTTGATACCGGTCATGAGAAGACGTCCGTGATGGGATACAAATCTCTATTCGAAGGATCGGGCATCCACCATTCGAAATCGGGACATGTATATAAACGGGTACTTTATGCTGCTCTATGACCTCACACCTGACATGGCTGCGTCCGAAGGACACGCCTCTCGAGCTTATAACGGTCATACACGCATCGAAGGTAATTTAGACAAGGCATTGACAGAGGCTATCACTTGTCTTCTGTACCTCGAATACAATTCGGTCCGTATCGATAGCCTTCGAACCGTCACTACAGACTTTTGAAAAAATGTACACAAATCAGATTTCGTGTATCTTAAGCGATGTGCTATCTTTTATGGGCGTCTTTCTGTTGGATCTGTTACCACATTCTATCACGCGGCCTGGCACCATCATAGTAAATAGCCGCGCACACGCAGACGGGATCACACTGGCTAGCCATCCGTCTCGAACCCAGATCCTCATCGGCATTCTACTTTGATTCCTACGGCCTGCCTCCTAATGTCCTAGATATTCAGACATTTTTGAGACGAAATTGTACCGTCCTAAATTATACCATACAACTCCAAGGACCAACAAGTACGGTATGCGGACAATACTGCTGTATGTTTGCACTGTACACGGATAGGTTACACTGGCCATAGTAGTTAGCAAGCCCTTTGGGTCGGTCTAGGGCTTTCGACTTTTTAGTAGGTATTTTGTCAGGGTGGAGTATGGGTGGCGGTGGAGGTTAGGGTGGCCCCTGTGTGGGGGATCGGTTGGCGTGTGTGGGGGCAGGGTTGGTCGCTCGCTCGCGAGCCATAGGTATCGTTTGTGTTTTTTAATCATATGCTGTGCGGCCGTGTAATCTGGTATTTTAAAGATGGCGCCGGTGGAAGTGAACTCGTTCTTTAGCTTCATTGGTGTATGGGGGCGTGGAGGTAAGGCTCCCCAGTGTGGGGAAAGATGGGTCTTAATAATATAGGTGTAGGTTACCATGATGCCACCGTGTAGTCTGGTGCGGCGTAGCAAAACTGAACTCGTTCTTTAGGTTGATTAGTGTATGGGGGCGTGGAGGTAAGGTTGGACCCCAGTGTGGGGAAAGGATGGGTTTTAATAATATAGGTGTAGGTTACCGTGATACGGCCGTGTAATCTGGTAGATTAAAGATGGCGCCGGTGCAGCAGCAGCAGCAGCGTTGATGTGATTGTGTTGAAGGTCGCGTGCTTACTGCCTCGTTGTAGTGGGTGAGTTGGCGTTTAGCTGGCAAGGCGTGATGACATCATATTCATGTGCAAATATGGCGCAACTTATGTGTAGGATTGTGTTGAAGGTCGCGCGCTTACTGACTCATTGTAGTAGCTCAGTTGGCGTTTAGCTGGGAAGGCGTGAGGACATCAGAGTCATGTGCAAATATGGCGGAAGTTATGTGTAGGAATGTGGGCGGGGCGTGGTAGGTAGCATACTAGAAACATGAAAAAGTGTGTACAAAGTGAATACAGTGATTTTACTTACATTATTGACATTATTGTATGATACATTAATGGCCGAGGAGCCCAATTGCCCGCGTTTGTGCGAAGGTAGGCATTCGTACGTCTTTGTGGCGAATAATAAAGATGGGATCGCCTTTAGGCAGTTTGCCCCAATAGGAAAAGTTGAGAAGAAGGTGTTGGTTGATTTTGTCGATGTCAAACATTCAAAAAATGTCAACACAGTAGTTGGGCAGTTTGATGAAAATGTTGTTTGGGTGTGTCCTAAGTTTTAGAAACAATCGTATGCCTTGGGGCGACATACATTTTCGGGCGTTTAGGACGCGGTATGTGGCACCCTTGACGAGAGATTGAAAGCCTACTAGTTCTGACCTGTTGCAGAGATCGTCGACGATGGCAGCCATCTGCAAAGGACGAGAGTGGTGAGTTACCATGTTAAGCGTTCTGTGGGCTCGGATGTCATTTTACAGTCGCACATATTAAAGATGGCATGGTCCTCCATGATTTTGAGCTCGTGTGTTGGGAGTATTATAAGTTTTTCAGAGGCATAGAAGGGCCCTCGCCGGCATCGAGTGGCTTTGTCGTGAGGGGGTTGGTAAGAGGCGTCATAGACGCAGGTACAGAGTCCTTCGATGCCTAGACTGCATAGTTGTGAAGCGAATGATTTAGTCTGGTCCCATCTGTGGAAACGTCTTTCCATGAAACGGGCCGAGCGCGTGTTGTTAGGGTCGCCACTCCATTCTAGATGCAGGCGGTAGCCGAAATGCTGATGGACGTGTATGTTTAGACCCCGCCCCGTCAGCGACCGGGCAGCCAGCCTGTCCGCAATGGAGAGGCGACGCGCGGAGTGTGCGACTCTGCAATGAGGAGGGATTGCCTTGGCCCAAACTCTCGTGGGCGGCGGGTGGTGGTGCTGCTGTGTCTGCGTCTGACATGCTGAAAAAAGACGCAAACGCATCTGCCAGCAAGTTTAAAATACTTCGGGATGTGGACAGACGGTGGGAAAGAAGAGACCCCTTCTACAATGTGCGCACCAGAATAGCTCTTTTAGGATGATTAGAGATTGGATGGCATCAATGTGGGATAGGAAGGACCTCTCCATGTTTACATCCCAATAGACGTTTGGTCGGGGACAGTGAGGATGAGTTTTGTAGATGAAGTTTCTGCATTGGAAACAAGGGGGTTATGTGGGGATAGTTTGGAGGGAGCAGTTGTTAAGGGGGTAATTTACGTGAGCGGAGTGCCATATAGTACTGTTCGTATGTGGTCTCGTGTGTGAGGGTGAAGGGGTTGAGTTCGAGGACCATGAGAAAGAGTGTGTGGGAAGCGGAAGCTAGTAGGGAGGGAGGCTGGCGCACACAGACGAGACAGGGACAGTTGAGGGTGTCGGGACGTAGACAGTGGGTGAAGTGTCGTAAATTGGTTTGATAGCTGGCGACACACGCAGGGCAATGTATGTCGTTTCTCCACCCTTCGGATTCCGCCCTGTAATGTGTTAGACATGCTAGTTTGGGTAGGTCCGGTTGTTCGCGGGGAATGAAGGTTAGACAGTGTTTGGCGAAAGCGAATCTTTCGTAATTTGACCAGATGAAATGTACGAAATCGAGATTGGAAGTGGGGTCGCAATAACCGGTGGTTTCAATTTTGACAAAGGCAATGGTCATATCAAATTGGCCGCGCGAGATATTGTAATATAAGATATCTTCTTCATTGTCGGCTTACATAAATATAAAGAGGAATTCTTTTAAGTAGAAAAGGTCAATAGGTTCGGGTGAGAGCCGAAAGAGGAGTTGCAAGAAGGGTGAGTTATTCATGGCGATAAATAGAGATGCAGTAGTAAAGGTGTGGAAGATACCTGCCATGTATAGTACAAATTGTCCCGCGAGAAAGCAGCATATGCCCTGGGAGTAGAAACACTTTAATAGTTGATATACGTCATCGCCGTAGGGAAATAGTACAGGGCGGAATTCGAGGAGCAGAGGGGTGTTGCCGGCAGATGCGCGCATGCGTCGTAGGATTTCGAAACGCTCAGTGGAGACTAAAAGGCCTCCCGTTAATTAGCATGATTATCTGGAAAGAAAATAAAAATGTTTTCTAGCTATTATATAATTTAATGTTTCATATTGTACACACACACACACAATACATAATATATACATACATTAAAGCGTAATTGTGAGCGGGGGACCCCATACGCCCGAATAACAAGATCCATTAATATTACTATGTTGCCGAGACAGTCGAGGCAAGTTGGAATCCTTAGGGATTTCTCCCATAACGTTTCCAACTCACCTTCGACTAAATGTAATAAATTTAAATATCTCCGCCGCCCACCGATTGTGTTCTATAAAAATACTGAGAATACATGCTAGATTATGAATATGTTGCCGGATACACTGGTCCTCCATTTTGCCTTAAATAAAAGATTCTAAGTGTTATGTATGTACAGATACACACACACATGCAGTGCTGAGGGTTTTCTCACTCTATTAAAGATTGAGTAAACCCTCCGCCCACAACTAGGAATACGCGTTTTCCAGCCGCCGTATTCCCAGTGTATGTGAAATGTACACCACTTTCTATATGATAAGTGTCAATAAAATCTAAAAATTTTACAAAGTTTTCATGACATCTGTGTGGCAATTGAATAACTGTATATCGTGTAGGATAGTTTTGACTCAACACCACAATGATGTCATAATATCGGTGGCAGGAATATACATTGTCATACACCCAGCCTACAATTAGCGTGTCGAGGGGCTGGCATACACCCCTAGACGCGACTTCGTAGGCCCGCACCAATGTGATGAGGGGCAGCCCGAGCGTGTATCATTCGGGGTGTGCGGCCTCCATCTGAAAAAAGGAGTTTATTCTAACTGTAACATGTAAGAGTTTGTAGCGGTGGTGGTGCCTAGGTATTTAAGGCTTAGTGATATTGTTTTGTCATTGATCGAACACAGATCGGCATCGTTTAGAAGAGTCCCATAGCGTCGTGGGAAGAACACTTTTAGGAATGTGTGTGAGGATTCGGATAGTAGAGTCAGCAATATTGCCTCGCCATATTTTGTCACGACCCGCTCAGCATGTTGGATAGGATACGGCGTGTCGATCTTCAGACAAGTAATCTTAGTCTGCTGACACGATGAGATCATCTTAAATTTTGCGGCGAGATCCACCCGTCCAAGCTCCAAATAACAGGGGCGCACGCGCGAGCAGCTAGTAGGAGACCGCTGTATTGAAAATGCTTGCCTCGAAAGTCTTGTTGTTCTCGCAAAAAATCTTACTGTCACTCACTTCACTTCACTATCAACTATGGCCTGCGCATTGCAGTACTGTGCACTGCCTTATATAGCCCCCCGACGGTCATGTGAAAGCACGTGGTATGGTACATACGAGTTCTAGGAAGCCCCATGTCAGCATAATAAAGAACTAAGTACCGCAGGTATATAGAGGGAGAAAAACCGATATCGTCATAACCTCAGTAAGTCACGTCTTAATTGCAGCAAGTCACGCCATCTCTACGTACGCTTTACATGTTAGTAATTTACTTTTAAACGTAATATGTTTATGGGGCGTGAAACGCGATTTGATTCTATCTTTCGTGCACACAGATTTCAGAGTTAAAATGGCGCAAGAGGATAGTACGACTCCTCCTCCCACACCACCCCCTCCTACAACACCACATCCCACACCACCTCCTACACCGCCCCCTCCTACAACACCTCCTCCCACACCGCCTTCTCAGAGATTCACGATCGAGGACGAACAGACCAGACTGTACAGACGTTTTAATGCGCAGGGAACACAACGTACCGTGCGTCTGTTACCTCCACCTGAGGGACAGGAGGATTCGAACCCCATGTCCCAATTCCTAGGCAGCGTGTCAGAACTGTTCGAGCACTCATTACGAGATCTCGAGGTTAGCGATATGGTGGGAATTACAATTAGCAACGAAGCCGAGGCGACTGACAGGGCCATAGGGATCAGCTTCAGAAGAAAGGATCAAATAACAGGAGATGTGATCTGGTCGGTGTTTGAGAAGGTGGCCCAGTCGAATGCTAGATTCAAAGCTCTAGATAAATTAGTCATGACAGTACAATCCGTAAAGATGCCGATCGGCCACGGTCGGGGCATCGCGACAATGGGTAGGCCTCTCGATATTATGGTTCATCTGAAAAGAAGTATCGTAGAATTCAAAGCGGAAACTAACTGTTTGGCTCACGCCTTGGTCATAGCAAAAGCAAAAGTAGACGGCGATCCAAATTACAATTTATACCGTCGCGGGTATACGATACGTCCCGTAGTCGATCGTCTACTCGAGACGACGGGTATAGACCTTCGCGCGGTGGAGGAGTACCCGAGCTGTTGAGATTCCAAGATCATTTCAAAGAGTACAGGATCGTTGTTTTCGGGGGATTGAATTGCGAGGACATATTTCGATGGACAGGTAGAATCCGGAAAAAGAGTTAACCTGGTGTATGACGTATGTAGACATTTTCATGTTATTAACAGCCTTACGAGTGTGTTGTCGCGACAATATGTGTGTAGAGGTTGTAATAAAGGGTGTAGACGTGGCTTGACACATAAGTGTGGAGAGACGTGTAGCGACTGCAAGTCGATACCTCCGTGTATGTACAATGAAGATAGAGTTCCGTGCGAGTCGTACAACAGAAACTTTAGAAGTCGTTCGTGTTTCGGAAAACATAAGACGAACAAGCTGGAAGGCAATAAGACAGTCTGCGAAAAGGTGCGAAATTGCCCCGCGTGTAACATGTTTGTGACAAAAAAGAATCACGAATGTTTTAAACCGTTCTGCGCGAATTGTAATAAGAACATGGAAATAAATCACCTCTGTAATATGCAGCCTCTAAAGGACCAAGTGCGCAGCGCCGATAACGTATTACTCGTATTCTACGATTTCGAGACCACGCAGGACACGAAAATTAGCGAGACGGCAAACTACACGAACCGATCCTCGTTTGCCATCAGCAATTCTGTACGAACTGCGAGATGCAAGACGACTATGAGCAGGATGGCGTACGATGCGGTAAGAGGCAGCATTCGTTTTTCGAAGACCGCGTAGGCGATTTGCTATCGTACCTATGCGAACCACGCCCTTGGTGTAAGAAGGTTGTCCGAAAGCTCACAACGCTAAAGCCTTCGATGCGCAGTTCATACTGAATAGGGCTATGTAACTCAAGTGGACCCCCGAATTGATATTAAACGGTATAAAGATAGTATGAAGATTTCATTCAATTTCTAGATTCAGTATCCTATATGCTCATGCCCCTGCGGAAGCTGCCCGAGGCTTTTGGGCTGCAAGCGTCCAAGTCTTGGTTCCCCCATTACTTTAACACGAAGACAAACCTAGACTATGTAGGCCCTATACCCGACACCAAGTATTAAGGTGCTGACGCAACGTCGGAGTGGGAGAGGAGGGAATTCCTGGCCTGGTATGATAAGGAGAAAGTCAAGGTCTTCGACAACAGGCACGTGTTAGAACAATAATGCCAAGATGACGTCACCGTACTGCGTCAGGCATGTCGCGTATTCAGACGAGAATTTCTAGAAATAGGAAATATCGAGGTTTTCCTCGAGGCACTGACAATCGCGTCCACGTTCAACAAGGTGTTGCGCAAGAAATGTTTGAAACCCGACGTGATCGGATTAATTGCTCCCGGAGGTTATAGTGCAAATCGGAGGTACAGCAAGAAAGCGCTGATGTGGCTGTTGCATATAGAACGGACAGACGGATGCCGCATACAGCATGCGAGAAACGGTCGGGAATTTAGACCTCCAGAATTGCCACATTACAGCGTGAACGGTTACTACGCCGAGACTCGAACCATTTATGAATTCCTGGGATGTTACTATCCCGGTTGCAAGTGTCAGCCATTTCGAGACGTGAAGACGATGGCGTGTGGTGAGACGTTGGCCGAACGATATGAACAGACGCTGGCGAGGATCGAGCAGTTAACGAGTGCTGGCTATACTGTCAAAGTACAGTGGGAATGCGAGTTCGAAGGAGTTGCCGACGAATGGCAAAGATCCCATAGACAGACACGCGCCAATGAACACTCGTGACGCTCTGTACGGGGGTCGAACCGAGGCCATGCGTCTGCACTACAAAATCAAAGAGGGTGAGGAGTCTGTACAGTACTGCGATATAATGAGTCTCTACCCCTACATCTGCAAATATTTCAAGTTCCCCATAGGTCACCCGATCATTCACGTAGGGGACGCATGTGCGGACATAGAAGCCTGTCTAAAGATGGAGGGTCTGATGAAATGCAAGATCGTGCCACCCACGAACCTCTATCTCCCCGTCCTACCATACAGATATGACAAGAAACTGTTATTCTGCCTGTGCCGAACATGTGTCCAAGAACATAATGCCAAGAGCGAATGTCGACATCACAGCGATGCCGAGAGATGTTTGGAAGGCACGTGGGTCATAGACGAGGTACGATTGGCTGTAGACAAAGGATATAAAATTTTGGAAATTCGGTAATGGCGGCCACTTCGCAGAATATATCGACAATTTTTTGAAATTAAAACAAGAGGCTAGCGGCTACCCGAGCCGGGTTTGAACCGAGGATGATAAGGTCCGATACTCGGACCAAATTCATCAGGACGAAGGCATCCGGCTAGACCGAGACTCCATTGGCTATAACGCTGCAAAGCGAGGTCTTGCCCAACTATGTCTCAACTAGATGTGGGGAAAATTGACCGAAAGAAGTAACAGGACGCAGGCGAAGTTAATCCCGCAGCCTGCAGAACTGTACAGATTCCTGGTAACGCCAGGTGTGGAAGTGCAAAACATGTTGTTTGCCAACGATGACGTAGTGTGGATATCTTGGCAGTATTCAGCAGACGAGCGAGTGCCTAGCTTACGTCATACCAATGAGGTCATAGGCGTTTACGTCGACCGCCGAAGCGAGGATTTATCTGTATGGTTTTCTAGACAAGCTGCAAGAAAATGCCATCTACTGTTATACAGACTCTGCGATATTCATACAGCCAGGACAGGAATGCAAACCCACGCTAATAAAACGGATGATAATTTGAGGCAGAGGCAATCCGAATTAAAAAAGGACGAAATAATAGATGGGGGTCTGTGCCGGCCCAAAAAATTACGCATACAAGACTATAATTCGACAGCTGGCGAAAGCAAGACCGTTTGTAAAGTGAGGGGCATTACACTTAATTATAGTGCCTCGCAATTGGTGAATTTTGAGAAGATAAAAGACATGATCTTGAGCAACAAGGACGACGAGACAGTTATCGTGCGTACAGAGAACAAGATCAAACGCAAAAAGAATGGGTAGTTGTGTACATTTAATAAGCGAACGCGAAGACAAGACGTATAGTGTCGTTTTTAAAGCGACGCCGTCTCAACGATAATACGTCACTTCCGTTCGGGTATATAAACGGGACGTGATTGTCGAAATAGGTCATTCACATGGCCGACGACATTAGGTTCAAACATCCTTTCACGTGCATCGTGAGTGGTCCGTCGGGATCTGGCAAGTCCTCGTTTACCTTGCGTCTCGTGCAACATCTCGATTCTCTGTGTACGGAACCTAACTTTAGCGGTGGCATCATCTGGTGTTACAGTGAGAAGTCTGCCTTTCTCCGAGAAAAGTTAACCTCTTTACATAAGATCGTTAGGTTCCACGAGGGAGTGCCCCAAAATTTTGGCGACGACCACAGTAGACCTTGTCTCATAATTTTAGATGATCTGTTAAATGAGGTGTATTCGAAAGACGTATGTGACCTTTTCACGAAGGGCAGCCATCATAGGAATATCAGCGTTATTCTAATAACGCAGAACCTGTTTCATCAGGGGCGTTTCCACCGCGACATATCACTAAACTCTAAGTATTCAGTTGCCTTAAAGAACGTCAAAGACAAGAGTCAATTTCAATACTTCGCGAGACAAGTGCACCCCGAAGACAGCGATAGTTTATATAAGTCGTATCTGGAAGCTACCGAGAGAGCGCACGGTTATCTCATATTAGATTTCGCGCAAGACACAGACGATCGCTTGAGGTATCGAA
>Ga0268261_10000160_pt1 | contig 41949 bp, 39 predicted proteins | sample TergutNc150P1_FD_190353 | JGI IMG/M metagenome (GOLD analysis project Ga0268261, IMG submission 190353) | Nasutitermes corniger P1 segment gut microbial community from laboratory colony in Florida, USA - Nc150 P1 (SPAdes) (version 2) | ecosystem: Host-associated > Arthropoda: Insects >... | reverse complement strand
CCGAAACCCCCGCCGATGAAATCACGCGCCTGCGCGATTTAGCCAACCAGGCCGCCACCCCATGAAAAAAACTGTCATTCCGCGGCAAGGAGCGCAGCGACGATGAGCGCGGAACCTAAAATACTTCAGTATTTGCCTATCGCAACCGCAATGCGTCAGGCTATTAACCTCGCCAAAAAGGGCCCGATCGCCAACCCGAACCCGCGCGTGGGCGCCGTAATTCTCGACGGGAATGGCAACGTGATTGGCGAAGGCTGGCATAAAGGCGCTGGCACTCCGCACGCGGAAGTGGCTGCCTTGCACGATGCCGCAGCAAAAGGCAACAACGTAACTGGCGGTACCATCGTAGTTACGCTTGAGCCTTGCAATCACCAGGGTTTTACCGGGCCGTGTGCGCAGGCGATTAGCAACGCGGGCCTGAAAAAAGTGGTGTACGCCGTCAAAGACCCAGGCGCGGCATCGGGCGGTGGGGCTGAGACCCTAAAAGCCGATAAAATAGAGGTGCAGCACTTGCCCAACAAAAAAGCTGAAAAACTGATTCGGGTTTGGCGCCGCGCCATCGAACTCGACCGCCCTTACGTCACGCTAAAACTGGCAACTACCCTAGATGGCAAAGTGGCGGCGGCGGACGGTACTTCGCAATGGATCACCGGCGCAGCATCGCGGGAGCATGCCCACCAGTTCCGGGCCAAAGTGGGCGCGATTGCGGTAACTACGGGAACGGCTTTAGCCGATGACCCAACACTCACGGCACGGGCGGTAAATGGTAAGTTACTGGAAAACCAACCACTCGCCGTCATCGTCGGCAACCGAGATATCCCGGTAAACGCCAAAGCGCGTACCTCGCCCGGCGGTTTTTTGCACCTACGCACGCACGATGTGGCAGCAGTTTTGGCGGCCCTCAACGCGAAAGGCATCCGCCACGTGCTAATTGAAGGCGGCCCAGCTTTAACTTCTGCCTTTTTGGCTGCTGGATATGTAGATGAAATCCATGCCTACATAGCGCCCAAACTCTTGGGTGATGGCAAATCCGCTGTCGCCCCATTCGAAGTTGAAACCCTGGCTGATGCCCCCGAATTCCATACCGTGGCGGTAAAGAAATTAGGGGAAGACGCGTTTCTACTAGCTCGTAAAAGCGTCGGTTGAGGAGCCACAGAGTGGCGTCTCGAAACCACGAGGATTCTGGGTTAGCTGTTTTAGGGTAGGCTAGCGCCCAATGTTTACCGGAATAATTGAGGAAATGGGCCAAGTGGTGGCCCTGACCCAGCCGACCGCCCGCGATGCTCGGCTCGTGATTGCCGCGCCAGGCGCCGCCGACTCGAAACCCGGCGCTTCAGTCGCCATTAACGGCGTGTGCCTAACGGTTCTGGACGATGCCGAAACTGCGCCACACCGGCTGGCGTTTGACGTAATGCCGCAAACCCTGAAACTCACGGGCCTGGGGGAATTGCAACCTGGCGACGCTGTGAACGTGGAACGCGCGATGTTGGCCACCAGCCGCTTTGACGGCCACGTAGTCCAGGGCCATGTGGATGGCCGCGCCACTTTGATTTCGCGAGAACCCGGAACGAGGTGGGACACCCTGCGTTTCTCACTTAAACCCGAATTGCTGCAGTTTTTAGCGCTCCAGGGTTCCATCACGGTTGACGGAGTTTCGCTGACGGTTTCGGAACTGCACGATGACGGATTTTCCGTCTCGCTAATCCCCACCACGCTCGCCGTTACCACATTAGGTGGGCTACAACCTGGCGCCCAAGTCAACATCGAAACTGACGCTCTCGCCAAGTACGCGGCCCGCCTAAAAAACGGCGTAAATGACACCTCACCCCGTCATTCGGCTCACGGAGCGTACGCGACGCCGACGCAGAATCCAGAGAGCCCAGATGGTTTCTTTAGCCGGGGTATATCGGTGGAAGAAGCGGCTGTGGCCAATCAGCCTACCCAGTGGGGCAACTTCCGGATCCACGCCTTCCGCGACTCGGCAGGCAATGAGCATGTGGCTTTACTGAACCTCCCGTCGGAAACCTCGGATGCCATCGACGGAGAAGCCCCGTTAGTCCGCATCCACTCCGAGTGCCTCACTGGCGACGCCTTTGGTTCGCTGCGCTGCGACTGTGGCCCGCAACTCCACGCTGCTATGGAATTGGTGGCCCGCGATGGGGGAGCGGTGCTGTATTTAAGAGGCCAAGAGGGCCGCGGCATCGGGCTGGCTGCCAAAATTGCAGCCTACGCCCTGCAAGACCAGGGTCTGGACACCGTAGAAGCGAACGAGCAATTGGGTTTGCCAGTAGACGCGCGTGACTATTCCGCCGCCGTAGCCATGCTCAATAAATTGGGCCTCACTAACATTCGGTTATTAACTAATAACCCAGCCAAAGTCGAGGCGTTAAAAACCCACGGAATAAATGTAGTAGAACGAGTTCCCATCGAAGTGGGCGTAAACCCCATAAACGAATTCTACCTAGAAACCAAACGCGACCGCATGCACCACCAACTACACCTGTAACTTATTAACCCCCGTCATTCAGGAACTTGCTCAATCGCTTCGGCAATCGAATGCAAGCATCCGTTGCTCTCTGCTCAATCGCAAGAAGCGGCAAGGAGCGAAGCGAGGAAGATCGCAGAATCTCAAAAACCATGCAAGTTATAAAATCGAAATGAAAGAGGAAACCAAAAATGAGCGGCTCAGGCGCCCCCGGTAAAGTAACTATTGATGCCTCGGAATTGCGCGTCGCCATCGTCGCCGCCAAATGGCACGAGGTGGTATTGAATGGCTTGCTAGATGGTGCCAAACGCGCCCTAACTGATGCCAAAGTAAAACCAAACAATATCACCCTAATTCGTGTACCGGGCACTTTCGAATTACCCGTCGCTGCTGCCCGGCTGGCGAAGACTAGCATCGGTATGCCGCCCAAAACCAAACGCCCTCAATACGATGCGATAATTGCTTTTGGGGTAGTAATCCGGGGCGGAACTCCGCACTTTGAATATGTCTGCGATGCCGCCACTCAAGGATTGACCCAAGTGTCGGTGCAAACCGGAATCCCCATCGGGTTTGGCGTACTAACCTGCGATAATGAGCAACAAGCTCTAGACCGCGCGGGCCTGCCTGATTCAGTTGAAGACAAAGGGTACGAGGCGACGATGGCGGCGCTCGAAACCGCCCTAGTTCTTAGCGATTTCTAGCCCACGGCGCTGAAACCATCGGGCAGTGCAATCTCTCTGCCCGTCGGTTGAGCCCGGTCGAAACCATCGGGCCGTACAATCTCACAAAAAAAGTTGTGCGAGCCGAACCGACAATCGCCTTAAGGTTTGGTTGAATACTGCCTTATGGATAAGCGTCTTGAGCAGTTAGATCTGCCGCCGTACCTCCGGGCCTGCCTGGAAAAGGCAAAGTCAATCACCATCCCGGAAACGCGCGAAGAACTTTATGAGCTTTCCCTAGGCCCCGGCGAGTCCGACGATTATAAAGTCGGTTTTGAAGTTCCCGGCCAGGGCGTAGTTGATGAGGCCGAGGTAGTACGATGTAAAAACGGGCTAAGTGTCAACTATTTCGATGATTACCTGCGCCGCCGCGACCCCGATTGCATGCGCATTGGTGATGACCTGCCGTCCGATAAACCGCGTTTTAAGGATGATTACGGCCCCTTTGCCCCAGTCAAGCAAGAAACTTTAGATTGGCTAGCGGGCCAAGACTTAATTGTGGTGCCGTTCAAAGCTGGTGGCTTGGTTTATGGCTCACCATCGTTGGCAGTGGTGCCCGCCAACTGTGGGTTCTTTGCCCTAGCTTTGGTGGATTTACAAGGTTTTTGCACCTTTGAAGAGTTGGGCGCTTACAAGCCGCGCTCCATTTTGTACCTGGCTCCGCCCTTCCGGCACAGCCATTTCAATGGCAAGCAAGTGGTAGTACATGATCGCACCGACACTCTGCATGAGATTTTTGCTTACAACTTGTACCCTGGCCCGTCCGCTAAGAAGGGCGTATTCTCGGCGTTGCTCGACATCGGGCAGCACGAAGGTTGGCTCACTGCGCACGCTTCATCCGTAAAGGTGACCACTCCGTACGAGTCTGAAACCGTGATTATGCATGAGGGCGCTAGCGGTGGCGGCAAGTCCGAGATGACGCAGATTATCCACCGCGAACCTGATGGCCGGGTCAAGGTGGGCACTAACGTGGTAACTGGTGAGGAATACCTGATCACCTTGTCTGAGGCTTCCCGCTTGGAGCCCATCACGGATGATATGACCCTGTGTTACCCCACCATCCAAAAACCGGAATCTGGCCTATTAACCGTGGCCGATGCCGAAGATGGTTGGTTTATTCGCGTTGATGGTTTGACCCACTACGGTGAAGATCCATTGCTCGAAAAAGAAATCATCCACCCCAAAGAACCGTTGCTGTTCTTCAATTTGGATGGTAAAGAGGGTGCCACAGCGTTGCCTTGGGAACACATTTTGGAGCCCAACGGTGAGCCTTGCACCAACCCGCGCGTAGTAATTTCGCGCGATCAAATCAAAGACATTATCAACGAGCCGCAAGAGGTTGACGTGCAAACCTTTGGTGTACGTATGCCCCCGTGTACCCGTGACGCGCCCACCTACGGCGTAATGGGGTTGATGCACATTGTGCCGCCATCGCTAGCGTGGCTGTGGCGCTTGGTTACTCCGCGTGGGGACAAGAACCCATCCATTGCCGCTACTGCTGCCGAATCCGAAGTGATCGCTAAGGGCGGTATGGTAGCTGAAGGAGTGGGTTCATTCTGGCCCTTCAGCACCGGCACAAAAGTGGGCGCTGCCAACTTGCTCTTGGAACGCATCATCAATGCCCCCCGCACCCGTTACGTGTTGACGCCCAACCAACACGTGGGCGCCTACGAGGTAGGTTTCGCTGCCGAGTGGCTAACCCGCGAGTACTTGGCCCGCCGAGGCCAAGGCCAAGTCAAGATGGATGCATTAGAACCGGCACGCTTCCCGCTGTTCGGCTATTCGCTCAAAGAGATGAAGATTGACGGCCAACAAATCCGGCCCACCCTGTTGCAACCTCACCTACAATCTAAAGTAGGCGAGGCGGCGTACGATGAGGGCGCCAAGATCATCAACGACTTCTTTAAGTCGGAACTCAAGCAGTACTTGACCCCGGAAATGTCGGACCTAGGCCGCAAAATCATCGAGACCTGCCTCAACGACGGAACTTTAGAAGATTACTTAGAATTAACTCCTTTGATGTTATAACCGCCGGTTGAGGTGGGCAAAGCCCAGCCTCGAAATCACGGCGCTGTTGTCATTCTGCGGCAAGCACGGAAACCGTGCGCAGAACGCAGAATCTAGTAAGGCCCAACTCGTCGGTTGAGGAGCCACAATGTGGCGTCTCGAAACCACGGGAAATGCTCCCGTCATTCTGCGCAAGGAGCATAAGCGACGCAGACGCAGAATCTACTAGCCTGAGCACGGCGGTGGAGCGATCGCGCGAGAATACGCGCGATGTCGAAACCAAAGTGGCACCGCTTTTAAGGCCCAACCCGGTTAGGGTTGGGCCTTTTAAGTTAAGGTGTAACCCATGGCGAACAATGGCGAACTATTGCGGATGTCTAAGTTGTTTTTGCGCACCTTGCGTGAAGACCCAGTTGATGCCGAGGTAGATAGCCACAAGTTGTTGGTGCGCGCCGGGTACATCCGCCGCGCCGCCCCCGGCATTTACACCTGGTTACCGCTGGGCTTGCGCGTGCTGCACAAAATTGAAGCCATCATCCGCGAAGAGATGGATACCATCGCCCAAGAGGTTTTGTTCCCGGCGCTGCTGCCGCGCGAACCTTACGAGGCCACGCACCGTTGGGAAGATTATGGCCCTACCCTGTTCAAGGTAAAAGACCGTAAAGGTGCCGACTATTTGTTGGCCCCCACCCATGAAGAAATGTTCACCCTGCTGGTAAAAGACCTGTTCAGCAGCTACAAGGATCTGCCGATTAGTCTGTACCAGATCCAAACCAAGTACCGCGATGAAGCGCGCCCGCGTGCTGGTTTGATTCGCGGCCGTGAGTTTGTGATGAAGGATAGCTACAGCTTCGACATTGATGAAGCTGGTTTGAATGAGAGCTACCAGCAACACCGTGATGTTTATGAGCGCATTTTTAAGCGCTTAGGCTTGGAATACGTAATCGTGAGCGCCGTTTCCGGCGCCATGGGTGGTTCGCGTTCCGAAGAATTTTTGTCACCATCGCCCATCGGGGAAGACACTTTTGTGCGCTCGCCTGGCGGGTATGCCGCCAACGCTGAGGCCGTGACTACGTTGCCGCCCGCGCCCATCGCGCCCGAGGTTATCGCTGCGTTGCCCGCTGCCGAAGTACTCGCCACCCCCAATGCTGGCGCCATTGCCGACTTAGTTGCATTCGCCAACGAGCGTTACCCACGCCAAGACCGCACTTGGCAAGCCAGCGACACCCTAAAAAACGTCGTATTCATGGTGGCAGACCCTACTCGCCAGCCCGAACCTACCCGTCATTCTGCGGCAAGCACCACAAGTGCGAAGAGTGCAGAACCTCAAAATGGTGGAGATACACAAAAGGCTATTATCGAATTGCCCCTAGTTGTGGGCGTACCCGGCGACCGCGAAATTGACCCCAAACGCTTAGAGGCTGCATTAGCTCCGGCCGAGGTGCGCCCAGCGGAAGAAGCAGACTTCAAAAAGTACCCCGAATTAGTCAAGGGCTACTTAGGCCCGATGGTGATTGGCCCGCAAGGGAAGCAACTTGAGGCACCTGGAGTTTCGACAGGCTCAACTGCCGGTGCTGGCTTTTCGGAAATTCCATACCTAGTAGACCCCCGCATCATTGACGGTACGGCCTGGATCACCGGCGCTAACGAGGTAGATAAGCACGTATTTGGCCTGGTGATGGGCCGTGACTTCAAAGCTGACGGGACTATCGAAGCCGCCGAGGTAAAGGCCGGCGACCTAGCACCCGATGGCTCCGGCCCGCTGGAGCTGGCGCGCGGCATCGAAATGGGCCACATTTTCCAACTCGGCAAAAAGTATGCCGAGGCATTGGGCCTAAATGTTCTCAATGAAAACGGCAAAACTCAAACTGTCACGATGGGTAGCTACGGCATCGGCGTAACCCGTGCCTTAGCCGCGTTGGCTGAGGCAAACAACGATGAAAAGGGCCTAGCTTGGCCCGTCCACTTGGCCCCGGCTCAAGTTCATCTGGTCGCCACCGGCAAAGGCACCGAGGTGTTCGATGCTGCAGAAAACATCGCCAAAGATCTAACCGAGGCTGGCCTTGACGTGATTTATGATGACCGCCCTAAGGTTTCCCCGGGCGTGAAGTTTGCCGATGCCGAACTGCTCGGCGTGCCCGTCATCGTAGTAGTAGGCCGCGGCTTAGCAAACGGCCTCGTCGAAGTGCGCCCCCGCAGTGGCCAGGGGGAAGATGTCCCCGTAGCCGAAGTCCTAACCAAAGTAAAAGATTTGCTCAACTAAAACCCGGAGGAGACGATTATTTTGAGTGCTATGCAAGGCGTAGCTTAGCGCCGCCTACAAAAAGTAGGCAAGCAAAGCGTGCAACGTAGCAGAGCGTCGAAAGAACTGCCTTCTCCCTATTCGTGGGGGCCGGTGGGCTCCTCTTCCGGAAGCCCGGCAGCCCACTCGTAAGGGATTCGGGGTTGATCGGGGGGAGTGACCGGCGCGCCGAACTGACCAGCCAGCTCAGGCATACCGGGGAAAGTGGCGATGCCCCCGCCCCACAACTCCACGCTCAACTGCGAAGCCAAAAACGCTTCAATCAACGGCCCCCGGGTACCTGGCGCAGCAGCAGCAATCAACGCCGCCCAGCGGTTAGAGAGCCCTTGTTCGATGGACAAAACCAGTTCCGCCATCGGCATATCGATCGGAACTTGGTAAGCCACTAAACGTGGGTCTTGATCCGTCTCGGCAATCAAACCCAAAACCGCCCAAGCCTGCGCCCGTGCCCCATGCACCCGCGCCCGTTGCCTAAAAGCGGCCCGGGCATCGCCCTCAGTGCGCGCGGCGGCGACTTCAAAGGCATAACGCGCGGCATCTTCGGATTGTACAATGGCTTGGAAATCGGCGACGGTTAGGCCCGTAGCCTCATCGCCAGCCGGTTCGCCTAACTCGGCAACCTCGTCAATTACGCCATCGTGCGTGCCTCCAGTCCAGCCCGCCAACACCAATTCCGCTACCGGGTCATAATCATCCGACCAGGTTTCACCCTCAGGGACATTTAGCAAATGTATTCGATGGGCGGCTAAGGCTTGGGAAACTCCGATCGAGGCGAGTAGCCGGGCTTTATCCCCATTGGCATCAACGTTGGCGGCATTGAGATTGCGGGCAGCGGCTTGATTAAGGGTGTTGACAAAAGCTGCTGGGCCAGAGTAAACAGCGCCATCTGAGGCCCCCTCAGCCGCCGCGTCCGGCCCGGCTGCCGCATCATCATCGTCCAAGCCGGACACATAAATACCGCCGAGGGCCGCCAAGTGCGCCGCTGCCTCATCGTGCACCCGGCTCAGTTGATCTGCAAAAAAGGAGTTTGAGCTTAAGTTAGCGCTCAAATAAGCCTGGTCGGCAATGTGCGCGGCATCGTCAGCGGCGGCGGCTCGCACCAATTCCACGGCGTCGGGCTCGCGCTCAGCGTGTGGGGGAGTCTCCAAGCGCACGTCACACCCCGCTAAACTAATCGCCAACAGCGGCGCCAAACTTAGCGCGATGAACCGGCGGGCAGGCCGCAATAAAGGCCGGGAGGCTGGTAGGGTATGTGCCACGTTGTAATGATGCCAGCTTAAGGCTAAGAAAGTGTGGTGCTCGCGTGGGCCAGTCGGAAGTAAGTGAAGAGGTACGGCGCGTAATTGCGCCAGCCGTGGCCGAGGCGGGGCTGTATCTGGAATCCGTGCGCGTCAAGGGCGCCGGGGCAACGCAGGTAGTGCAGGTGATTTTGGATTTGCCGGAAACTGAAATCGGTTCGCTCAATTCTGACCAACTGGGCGATGTTTCCCGCGCCATTTCTAAGGCGCTCGATGCCGACGATGTAGTACCTGGCACCTATGCGCTAGAAGTTTCTTCCCCAGGGGCAACCCGCACGATGACGGAGCCGCGCCAATTCCGCCGCGCCCGCACCCGCTTAGTAAACTTGTTGCTGAATGATGGCAAAGAGTTAACTGGGCGCCTGGTTTCCGTTACCGGGGGCGATGATGACGCAGTTTTGGAATTGAACCTTAAAGGTCAAAAGAAACTGGTGCCTTTAAACACGGTCAAAAAAGGCAAAGTCGAACTAGAAATGAACCGGGTAGAAGAGGCGGTATTCGCCGACGATGATGCACATGGCGACTTTGACGATGATGAAGAATTGTAAAAACTAAATAAGAGGTAAAGAATAAAAATGGATATTGACTTAACACCACTGCGGGTATTGGAAGCCGAAAAAGGTATTCCCTTGGATACCCTAATCGAAGCTTTGGAATCCGCTCTAAATAGCGCCTACCAAGCCACCCCGAACGCTTATCCCAAATCGCGGGTGGAATTGGACCGTAAAACTGGGCGGGTAGTTATTTGGGCGCGTGAAGAATTAACGCCGCTAGAAGCTGCCAAGATTGACGATGACGCCGAAGTGGATGGCGAGCCGGTTGTTAGGTTCAGCCAAGAGTTTGAAGATACCCCGCAGGGCTTTGGCCGGGTAGCCGCCCAAATTGCGCGCAACGTGATTTTCCAAAAACTGCGCGAGGCTAAAGATGAGCAAATGCTGGGCCAACTGCATGATAAGCAGGGCAAACTGGTTAGCGGCATCATCCAACAAGGCCCAGACCCGCGCAACATCGTGGTAGATATAACTGGCACCGAAGCCACCTTGCCGCCGCATGAGCAAGTTCCTGGCGAAAATTACCAGCACGGCCAACGCATCCGCGCCTTGGCTACTGAAATTAACCGGGGTTCTAAAGGCCCATCCGTTACCTTATCCCGCAGCCACCCTGGTTTAGTCAAGGCGTTATTTGCGCTAGAAGTTCCGGAAATTGCCGACGGCACAGTGCAAATTGTTAACGTGGCTCGCGAGGCAGGTCAACGCACTAAAGTGGCTGTGAAATCCACCATTCCTGGCTTAAATGCTAAAGGTGCTTGCATTGGCCCGATGGGGGCGCGCGTGCGTGCGGTAATGGCGGAATTACGCGGCGAGAAAATCGACTTAATTGATTATTCCGATGACCCGCGCCGTTATGTGGTAAATGCGTTATCGCCTGCCAAAGTCATTTCGGCCCGCATTTTGAATGAGCACACCAAAGAAATGCAAGTAGTGGTGCCTGATTTCCAATTGTCTTTAGCAATTGGCAAAGAAGGGCAAAACGCGCGCTTAGCTGCCAAATTAACTGGTTGGAAAATCGATATTAAGTCCGATGGTTCGAGTACAGCCCCGCAACCGTCGGTTGAGGAAGGCTGATAAGCCTGTCTCGAAACCACGGCACGCAGTAATTTGTCATTCTGCACAAGGAGCAACACGACGCAGATGCAGAACCTCCCACCTTCCACAAACAGCTTGGGTGCCGCCCTGGACGATTTAGACGCTAAACGCGCCGTCGCACCCGGCGCGCCTGTCCGAACTTGCGTCGGTTGCCGCAGGCATGGGCTACGGTCAGAGTTGGTTAGGCTTGTTCTGCCCAAATTCACTGAGGGTTCCATGCCCGATGCTGCGGCATCGTCGCAAGTAATAGTGGATTTAAAAAAGAATTTGCCGGGCCGTGGCGCGTGGCTCCATCGTTCTGCGGAATGTTTGGATAAAGCTAAGCGTCGTCACGCAATCTCGCGCGCCCTGCGGGGGAATGCTGGCACAAATGAAATTGAAAAGTACTTAAACCCAGAAAGCGGGTACTAGACCCATGGGCATCCGATGAGCAGCGTCAGCCATAATGGCGCTCTGAAACGATGATAACTAAATAACGCCCTTTTACCTGCTTAAAGGCAAAGGGGCCTAAGACAGGAGAAATGTGGCAAACATTCGTGTGTCCGCGCTCGCTAAAGAGCTCGGAATGACGAGTAAAGACTTACTCGCCGCCTTGAAAGATTCGGGCGAGTTCGTCGCGTCAGCGTCCTCAACGCTGCAACCCCCCGTAGAGCGCAAAATGCGCGAGAAATTCAAATCTGTTGGCGAATCCCAGGCTACTCAGGCTGGACCCGCTGCGGCATCTGGTCCCGCCGATTCGGCATCGACCGCGCCTGCTACCGCTAGCCCGGCGCCAGCGCGCCCCGCAACGTTGAAACCAACTGGTGGCCCTACTCCGGGTATGCGCCCGGGACCAAAACCATCATTAACCGCGCCTGAAGAGATTGAAACTCCGGCACCGAAACAACCGACGGCCCCAGCTCCGCACTTGGCTTCGCCTTTTGAGGTGCCCGATGCCGCAACTGCGCCTGCTGCTAGCCGCTCCGCTGCCGCTGGACCCCGTCCCGGTGGTGCTGTGCCTGGTGGTGCGCGCCCTGGCGCCGCAACTCCGGCAGGTCCGCGCCCTGGTGCTCCGGCTCCCGGTCCGCGTCCCGGCTCTGCTCGGCCCGATAATGCTTCGCCATCGTCCGTGCCTGGTGCCGCCACCCCCGGTGGTGCGCGTCCGGGTGCTCCGGCTCCTGGCCCGCGTCCCGGTTCGGCTCGCCCAGATAACGTCTCGCCTAGTGCCGTACCTGGTGGTGGGCGCGAAGGCGGCCGTGGTGACGCGCGCCCTGGTGGCGCACCCCGTCCGGGCAATAATCCTTTTGCATCCGCCCAAGGCATGCCCCGCCCAGGCGGGCCGCGCCCAGGTGGCGGCGCTGGTGCTGGTGGCCCACGCCCCGGCAACAATCCGTTTGCAGCTGCCCAAGGTATGCCCCGCCCTGGCGCACGGCCAGACCGGGGCGGCGAAGCTGGTGCTGGCGGGCCTCGCCCTGGCGGTCCGCGCCCCGGCCCTGGTGGTGCTGGGGGAGCAGGCCGTCCTAACCCGGGCATGATGCCTGGCCGTACCGCTATGCCCAAACCCGGCGAACGCGCTGGTGCTGGTGGCGGCGGTGGTCGCTTTGGTAACCGCGGCGGTGGCTCTGGCCCCGGTGCAGGTGGCCCAGGGGCTGGCGGTCCGGGTCAAGGTGGCGGTTTCCCCGGTCGCGGTGGCCGTGGTGGCGGCGCTGGCCGTGGCCAAACTGCTGGCGCTTTTGGGCGCTCCACTGGCAAACCGGCCAAGGGCCGCAAGTCGAAGCGGGACAAGCGTAAAGAGTTTGAAGAGAGGGAGGCACCGTCATTAGGCGGCGTTTCCGTACCTCGTGGTGATGGTGAAACCGCGTTGCGCCTGCGCCAAGGTAGCTCTCTGAATGATTTTGCTGACAAGATTGATGCCAACCCGGCATCGTTGATCACGGTGTTGTTCCACTTGGGCGAAATGGCCACGGCCACGCAGTCGCTAGATGAGGGCACGTTCCAGATTCTGGGTGAAGAGCTCGGCTACGTCATCGAAATGGTTTCGGCTGAAGAAGAAGACGCTGAATTGCTGGGCGCGTTCGACATCCACCTGGATGATGAACTGGCTGCCGAGACTGATGAAGATTTGCAAGCCCGCCCGCCGGTAGTAACCGTAATGGGTCACGTTGACCATGGTAAAACCAAGCTGTTGGATGCAATCCGGCAAACGGACGTGGTGGCAGGCGAGCATGGCGGTATCACCCAGCACATCGGTGCGTACCAGGTGCGCACCGAGCACGAGGGCGAAGACCGTGCCATCACCTTCATCGACACCCCTGGTCACGAGGCGTTTACCGCCATGCGCGCCCGTGGTGCGCAAGTTACCGACATTGCCATTTTGGTAGTGGCAGCCGACGATGGCGTAATGCCGCAGACCATTGAGGCGTTGAACCACGCGCAAGCCGCTGGCGTGCCAATTGTGGTGGCCGTGAACAAGGTGGATAAGCCTGAGGCCAACCCCGCCAAGATCCGTCAGCAGTTAACCGAGTATAACTTGGTGGCTGAAGAATATGGTGGCGACACGATGTTCGTTGACGTTTCGGCTAAGGGCCGTACCGGCATCGAAGATTTGCTGGAGGCAGTTCTGTTGACTGCTGATGCTGCGCTAGATTTGCGGGCTAATCCGAACAAGGATGCGCGCGGCGTGGCCATTGAAGCTAACTTGGACCGGGGCCGTGGTGCCGTGGCAACCGTGTTGGTGCAGTCCGGTACTTTGAACGTTGGCGATGCCATCGTGGCTGGTACTGCGAATGGTCGCGTTAGGGCAATGTTCGATGAGCATGGCAACAAGTTGACTGAGGCTGGGCCTTCGCGGCCTGTGCAGGTGCTGGGTTTGACCTCCGTACCTTCGGCTGGTGATACCTTCATCGTGGCTCCGGATGAGCGTACTGCTCGGCAGATTTCCGAGAAGCGTGAGGCTGCTGAACGCGCTGCCATGCTGGCTAAGCGCCGCAAGCGCATCTCGTTGGAAGATTTCACCAAGGCGCTGGAACAGGGCAAGGTGGAAACGCTCAACTTGGTTATCAAGGGCGACGTGGCTGGTGCCGTGGAAGCTTTGGAAGATGCCTTACTCAAGATCGACGTGGGCGAGGGCGTGGAGCTGCGGGTTATTCACCGTGGCGTGGGCGCCATCACCCAAAACGATGTCAACCTGGCCACTGTGGACAACGCGGTTATCATCGGTTTCAACGTGCGCTTCAATGAGCGCGTGGAAGAATTAGCTGACCGTGAGGGTGTGGAAGTTAAGTTCTACTCCGTCATCTACCAGGCCATTGATGATATTGAGGCAGCGCTCAAGGGCATGCTCAAGCCGGAATACGAAGAGGTTCAGCTCGGCAAGGCCGAAGTTCGCCAAGTGTTCCGCAGCTCCAAGTTCGGCAACATTGCGGGCTGTATCATCCGCTCCGGATCGGTACGCCGTAACTCCAAGGCACGCCTCATCCGCGATGGCGCCGTTATTGGTGACAACCTCACCATTGACTCGCTGCGCCGTGAGAAGGATGACGTCACCGAAGTCCGCGATGGCTACGAGTGCGGTATCGGACTTGGCAGCTTCAACGACATCAAAGAGGGCGACCTCATCGAAACCTACGAGATGCGGGAGATTCCGAGAACGTAATCTCCCGCATCTCCACGTCGTTGCGCGCTTCAGCGCGACGCAGCGAGATTCCGAGAACGTAATCTCCCGCATTTCCGTAACACTGCGCGAGTTCCGCGCGACGCAGAGAAATACCGCGTACCTAACGCGGTCTTTCTCTCACATCCATATTGTTGGCTCGCTTCCAGCGCGACGCAGCGAGATTCCGAGAACGTAAGGCGCAAAGCGCCGGCAGTCGTAACCACGGAAAGCCTACAACGTAACCCCTGCTCAGAGATATTTTGAGTGGGGGTTTACTTTTTGCGTATAGCCACGGGACTCTCATTTGACGTCCCGATACAAAACTGCCAACGCTCTTCTGCGACCTCCCAGCAATATGCCTCATAGATGTTGTGCAAATCACTATAAGTTGCGGATCGCTGGGGGGGGGTAACCTTTTTGTTAGGAGGCAAAAATGAGCGTTTTATGCGTTGGCCTAGATGTAGCATGGTTCGGCGGTAGTGCCGGTAACCCGGAGTCGCAATATGACTGTGTTGCTTCCGTGGTGATGTCCGCCGAGGGTCCGAGCCAATTTCACCTGGAACGCATTCACTTAGTTGAACGCGATGCTGACGCTAACCAGTTATGGAATTACTTGCAAGGGCTATTTGCTCAAGTCGGGCCTGATACACGCATAGTATTCGCCATCGACGCTCCGCTACAAGCCGCGGGTCACACCGGATTACCGGCAGTTAGGGCATCGCATGGCGGCGCCATCGAACGGCGGGCCTGCGAAAATGTATTGGAGCATAGCCGCAAGGCAATTGACGATGCCGCAGGCGGCAGCGATGGCTGGCGGCCCAACATTCAACCCGGCGCACCTATTGCCCCTAGGGTTTTGCAACTACTACACCATTTGGGACAAGCTGGTTTCGCAGTTTGGACCGCCCAGCAAGCAGATGCCCGGCGGTTGGCTATTGAGGTATTCCCCGCCGAGGCAATTTGGGCCGCCAAACGGCAAGGTGGGTATCCGGCGCAATTAACCGCACCCGAGGTTAAACAATATAAGTCCAAAGATATTAAAGGCCAATCGTTAACTTCCGCCGATATTAATACGCTGGCAAACCGGGTCTTAAGTGGTTTTACCCCTATCTTGCCGCCCGAAGTCCAATGGTCAGCTCTCATTTCTCAGGCCGGTGGCTGGCTAACAGCCGATGGCGTAAATCATGGCGGCAAGTTACTAGACGATGCCGTAGATACCATGATTTGTTTAGCTACTGCTCTCAGTTATGCTGGGGGCCACTACCACGTTTGGCAAGACCAAGCGAACCCCGCTGATGGCCATATCATTGGCCCAGGGGGGAAGTTGCCAATTTCTTAGCGGCGACATCCAGCGAACAATAGTAAATTGTTCGATTTTCAAAATAATGGAAAGGTTCAATGATGTCCAATAATTTGTGGCCAATCGATAAGAATGGCAAAGAACTGGACGGTGCAGCACTCGAGGCGTGGAAAAAGGCACATGGTGCTGTGGGTTCCGATGGAAGAACTCTCGACGGTGCTGTTTTCCAGGCTTGGCTAAAGTCCCATGTAAAGCCAGCTGGTCCTGGTGAAAAAGTAAACGTAGGTACAGCGAAACATTACTAGTCTTTTTAGGCGCTAGCCATTAATAAGACATAAAAAAAATGGCTCGCATTACAAAAAAATGCTAATGGCCTACGCGTAGTAAACAGCTAGCGCCTAGCGAAAAGGAAGTGTGAGTGTATGGGATACTTTGGTGGAAATGCGCATAATGACCAACTGCACTGGGATAAAGTAAACAGAGAATCAGGTCCGGGTTGCCTAGGCTGGTTGCTATGGATTGCAATCGGCATATCCGTTATAGGCTGGCTGCTGGGTACCATTTTTGGCTGGCTCGGTGGCATTATCACCCGGTTCTGGCCACTTGTCTTAGCGGCTGTAGTTGGCGTAATCGTTTATGAAATTGTAAAAAAGCGTAAATTAGGCAGCAAAAAGTAGTTGCTACTTAATATGCAAGTTATTCTTAAAGGGGTTGGTTTCTATGGGTCCATAGGTGAATAGTACCGTTTTTTAAAACCGCACAGTAATTCAAAGGAGAAAATCATGGCACGCGGTAAAGATGGTCGAGTACTTACTGGCGCTGCAGCAGCAGCACACAAGAAGAAGGCAGCAAAGTATGGCCCCAAGGGTGCTGATGGAAGGCCTCTGACAGGTGTCGCCTTGAGCGCTCACATGCGAAAAATCGGTAAGCACTAGTAATCTATTGCTGGACAGCTACCGATCATTAATCTGAACAAATTATAGGGCTACTGCTGGTGCATTTCGTTTGAAAAGCACCAGCAGTTTCCAAATAAGTATAGTTAGGTGCTCCGTGAGTTCATTTTTTGGCCTAAGCGCGGAATGGTCAAACTTGGCACTAGCTGCAGCAGGTGTATTTATCAGCATAATTGTGTACCGTGGTGACAAACGGCGGGAAACGGGCGCAGCAGCTGCAGAGTGTCGGCACCGAGTCGCTGACATGCATAGAGTTGCAACTACGCCGGAAATAATAGAAAACGTATTAAGCTAAAACGTTCATCCAACAATTTAAAGGGAGACTTGGAAGAAGATTCCATATACCTAGAGGCAGTTTGTTTGAGGTTATCTATGTTATTAGATTAGTTTCACCGGGACTACAAAAGCCTCAAAAAACATAATGCATCTAGAGATATCGCTGATATTCAGCAAACTACGATTGTACAACTGAAGGAGATATATCAGAGCTTGCTTGAAGAAAACCAGAAGCGCTTTTTACCGGCAATGCCGAGATATCATCAAGGCCGCGTTCAGGGGCGTACTGCTGCTGAATGGGATTTGAAGAAACACCGATTTATTGGGGACGTTGACTAAAGCGCTGATATGCCCCACGGTTTGTTTCCAGCACCTTAAAATTTCTGTAGGTGCCTTAATAGGGTTAGGATATGGTTTATGCCAACGAATTCGATAATAGGTTATGTAGTCACAGCCGCACTGTTACTATTTATCCTCTTTTCTGTGTTAATGTTTGCGCGCCGCATAAAGCAAAACCGTAAAAGTGCAGTTGTAGAAGCGGAAAAGAAACAAAAAGCGCAAGAAAGCCAACGCATTAATGATCAAGTTCATCAACAAAAACTTGAGGAACAGTTCCAAGAATATATGGCAAAGACGCCGGTTCAATTGCAAAATCAGCTAGCACTTACCCAACGTTTGCTGGCTCATGAGCAAAAATCTTATGCTGAAACAGAAGCTAAAGTCAAAGAATACGTATATGAAAAACATCCTGAAACACGGCCTTCAAAGCACCCTCATCTCAACAAGATGTTTTTTAAGGTTTTTAAACCAGCTGGGGATGTGGCACCAGGTGGCCTCGCAAACCAAAACCCAGATCGCAGCGTAGAACAGGACGCATTCATGTGGTATTGTGCCAGCCTTAATACTATGTCCTCCGCCAAAGACCGAATTACTGATTACGAAGAACAAATTGGGCTTATGAATGAGGCACTCAATCGTCGTAACGCACAATAGGTGCCATAATTCATTAAGATTAAGTTGAATGTGAAGGGTTCGTAATGAGCGACAAGATCGATTGGTTGACTTTAGGTTATGATATTGCTTATGTAAATAGTATGAACGGCCTATGCGCCATAAGCTGGGAGTCTGGTCAAAAAGGCAAAATTATTAAGTTAGAGCTCATTACGGGTGCTAGCGATGAAATGGCACAATGGACATGGGCCACGATACGTAATTTCCCAGCATCAATTCCGGTAGCCTGCGGCATCGACCAGCCTTTCGGGTTTCCCGAGTACTTTTTGACATTTATTAAAAACTGGTTTGTTGGTAGCCACTTCACTATTGAGGCACCGGAGTTCCCGGACGCTCGCAAGCGCCGGTTAACTGAGGTGAAAATCCACGAGGATGTGGGGATTTGGCCGCAGAGTCCAGTGGATTCTATGATGACGGGCACCATAGCGTATCAATGTAAACCGCTGCGTAAGAAAAAGTGCACAAAGACAAAGGCGGCAATCTGCTTGACGCCATAATTTGCGCAATCATGGCTCGCATTTGCCTCTCCCGCAGTCCAGCCGGGAAACCTTACACATTACCAAATAATCAGAATAAATTGTATGACGTTGAAGGGTGGATTCACAATCTACCTCCAACAAAAACACCTGATGACCTCACCTTACTGTTGGATCACTGCGCAACCCCGATTAGCCCGATGACAATTGACTCATTAGGTAAATACTTATTGGCGCAAGGCGTAGTATCAACAGAATAACGCCTTACAGAATTTAGTTATTTTTATGGAGCGTTTCAATTGTCGATGGAAGGCATCTGAAAGAAAGTAATTAAGGTGAACCGAAAAAAACCTCAAGAACTATTTAACAACGAAATCGCAGATACCATAACGGAATACTTGAATAGTGACGGGATAGCAGAGCATCTACGGTTCGGTGGTGAATGCGACGCAGCTACAGTAACGGGGCAAGACCCCGTAGATATTAGGATTGTAATCAATCAAGATTTCTGGCCAGGGGAATTCGCAGCCTACGGCGATTATGTGGAAGCAGGGGGCGATGAAGTCTCCGATGCTTTTGTATCAGAATGGGTCAGCGCAAATGCTGCGGTTATTAAGGAGGTCATTGGTAACAGCACTAATAGTAGCAAGATCGATTTCTCCTCCATTGGCGATACCACATTTCGTCACATCGATGTCGAAGTTTGCGAATCAGAGCGTTCTAAAACCTTTCGCAATGATTTTTTCAAAAAATACAATCACTGGCCGGTTTACCCCACCGCCAAACAGATCGAAACCATAGATTCTGATGATACCGGTTACGTCTCAAGTGATTATCCAATGGATCATAACGGAACTTGGGGCTGTTAAGGCAGCGAGCTATGATGGTCTATCAGTAACACATAATGGGTTTTAAGTTTGAATTACTAGTAAGGAATAAACATGGCAAAAGAACAAGGCAAAATTCATCTTAATGAATGGCTAGCCGGTAAAGGGGCCGACGGGGGAGTTGCGGATGAACCCGGGCAGTACCGGGTGTACTTAACTGATATTGAAAAAGATATTGGTCTTGATGATCAGCTAAATGATTTATGGAAAGAAGCTTGGGATTATCTCGGTAAGCAATTCCCGGAAAAGTACAATATCAAAACCCACCGTGGTATTACCTCTACTGTCTGGATTCAAGGCGAAGCCCAAGTAGATTATGATGACCCCTACCCAAAGCCTGTGCTGTTGCTTTTTGAACAACTGTTGGGCGCGGCGGGGTTGAATCCGAAAAACAGTATCGCTTGCAAGCGTCTGGAGACATTACGCACCAAAGGAAAGTATCTTCCGTTGCCAATCGATAAGAAAACTGGGGAACCCGTGGGCCAGCAAATCCATGATGGCAAGGAAAGTTGGTTTAGTGTCAAAACCGGTAAACCAGTCACGCCCTCATTTGATTAGAAATTGCCGCTTAACAGCGTGTAATGAAGCATGACCTCGGCAATTTGGGGGAGTCAGTGATTGTTCCGCAGCCTTCGCGGAAATAGTTGCCACTGGCGGGTAACCAAATGCCCGCCAAGTTATTGGCTTGACGGGCATTTCGCGTTCAATGGCAGGTTAGTCGAGATAGCGGGCGCGCAGTTGGTCGCACTCTTCACGCGTGATGCCTAAGCCGTTTTCGATGAAGTTATCGAAAGTGGTGAATTGTTGCTCGATGGCTTCGAACGATGCGCTTAAGTATTCTGGTTTTACTGAGAATAACGTGGCCAGGGCTTCTAGCATGTTTTCGGGCATGCCTTTGGCGCGGTGTTCTGCGATTAGTTGGGCATTTGCCTCGGCGCGGCCGTTAATCGTTTCCAGGTAATCCGCCATGATTACTTCAGGCGAGACCCCGAGTATCCGCAGCACGATCGCCGCGCCAAGGCCAGTGCGATCTTTGCCAGCGGCACAGTGGAACAAGGTGGCACCTTGCTCGCCATTGCGCAGCATCGAACGGATCATGGCCGCGTAGCCGTCACGGGCAATCGAAGAGATCACCAAGTTCTGATAGATTCCGCAGAGCATTGCCGATGCGGTCTCCGCATTGACTAAATGGCGCAAGTATTCATTTGGGTCGGCCACAGCTTGAACTTGGTCAGCCATGACATCGAAATGCTTATTGGCCACCCCGGCAATTTGCACATTCGGGCGGGCATCAGCCTCGGCGCCGGAACGCAAATCAATTACCAGAGACAAGCCGAATCGGTCACGCAGGATGGTGACATCGGTGTCGGTTAAGTCGGTTAATTCGCCAGCGCGCAGCAAGCTGCGGTGCTTGACGGTGCGCCCGCAAGTGGTGGGCAGGCCGCCCAGGTCGCGGAAGTTGGTGAGCGATAGATTTTCGATGTCCTTAGTAAGAGTCATCGGATTTTCTCCTTAAAATGCTTCATAATTAGTTCGAGCGCGAACATTGCGACGAAGATGATGAGAACCAGGGTGGTGATCCCTGAGTGATTGTGTTGCCTTAGAGCGCGGCCAAGTAATTGCCCGATGCCACCAGCACCGATTACGCCAAGCGAAATGGATTCGGAGACTGAGGATTCTAGGCGGATGGCGATCCAGGCGGTGAACCCGGTCAGAACTGCAGGCAAAATGCCTTCGATCATAATTTGCAGCCAGGAGGCGCCGGTCGCCTTGAGGGCTTCCATGGTTGCCGGGTTTTGCTCTTCGATGGTGGAAATAAACGCCTTAGTCAAATAACCAATCGAACTCAGCATCAAACCGACTACACCAGAGGTAGGCCCGATGCCGATCGAGGCGACGATCATCAGAATCAAAATTAGGCTGGGGATGGCGCGAATAATCGACACCCCGCCCTTGATAACGTGGGCTAACGCTGGCACGGGTGCCGTGTTGTCGGCAGCCAAGAAGGCCAGCACAAATGCGACCGCGCCACCCAGCACTAGGCCAGCCACGCCCAGGCCAAAGGAAACAGCGAGTTGTTCCAGGCCGCTGACCAGCATCGACGGGTCAAAGGCGATGAAGCGCCGCGCTACGTTCGGGAAATTCGCCATGCGCGCCACGAAGGTGCTTAAATCCAAGTTTAGGAAGGTTACCGCAGTAACAAATAGGGCGATGGCTCCAATGGTTATGCCTGCGGTGATGAGGCGTTCGCGGCGCGGGGCCAGCGGGATGTGGTTCCGGCGGTTGAACGATGTTGAACCCACAACCCCGTCGGCCCCGCCTGTCGAAACCAGGGGGACCGAAGGCGTTAACGCTGTAGTAGTCATTTCTTTTCCCGTTCCTTTACGCTTGCCGATTCAGACGACGGCGGGCCACGTTCACCGTTAACTCGGTCAGCAGCACCAAGCTCAGCAAAATAATTACCAGCGCAGTAACCTCAGGGAAATTCCGCAGGTTTAAGTCGCGCTGAATCAAAATACCGATGCCGCCAGCGCCAACCATGCCCAGAATTGCCGAGGCGCGGATGTTGATCTCAAAACTGAACAGCGTCCAGTTAATCCACGCTGGCACAAACTCAGGGATTAGGCCATGCCAGATGATTTGCGGCAGGGATGCCCCAGAGGCCCGCAGCGCTTCCAGCTTGGAGCCAGCAATTTCATCAATTGAGTCTGCATAAGAACGAGCCAAGAAACCGAGAGTGGCAACAATCAAAGCCATTAAACCAATTAGGTTCCCGATGCCGAACACAAACATTAGTAATGATGCCCAAATAATTACTGGGATATTCCGCAAAAACGTCATAATAAAGCGAGCAGTAACGCGCACGGCTTTATTAGGCATAATCTCATGCGACATCAAAATGCCGAAGGTTAGTGAGCCGATTGCGGAAATGTAGGTGCCCACCAACGCGAATGCCAGGGTATCTACCACCGCGCCCAAGTGCATCCCTACGCGGCTGAAATTCGGCGGAATAAAGTTATCTACAAAATACCCGCCCAACATTGGTAGCGAGCCAAATACTTGGAAAGGGTTTACCCCCAAATAAGCGAATACCACTACAATGGCAGTAACTGCAAGTGCGATATTGAGAATCTTTTTAGTCCGCTGACCGGCTGTGGCATTGGACATTGGTATATTCCCGTGGTTTCGAGACGCCGCAAACGGCTCCTCAACCGACGGGGCTTCGGGAGCGGCTAACAAAGTGCTCACGCGGCCAACTCCAATTCTGGGGTGTCAGCCTTGAGTACCGACTGGGCCAGTTTGTCACCGTAAATATCGGCAACCATTTCTTCACTCAGGTCCGCCGGTGCGCCATCAAACACCACCACGCCACCTTTAATGCCGATGATGCGAGTCGCGTATTTGCGAGCCACATCAACCTGGTGCAGATTCATAATGCAGGTGACGCCGTACTTCATCGTGACCATGGCGATTTCATCCATCACGGTGCGTGCCGATTTGGGGTCCAGCGAAGCAATGGGCTCATCAGCCAGCAATAGCTTGGGTGCTTGCATCATCGCGCGGCAAATGCCCACGCGCTGCATCTGGCCGCCCGATAGCGAGCCAGCCTTGGCATAAATGTGATCCGACATGCCAACGGTGTCCAGCAGCTCCACCGCGCGGGTGCGATCGGCGGCGGCATAAAGCCCCAGGGCCGATTTGATAAACGGCATTTGCCCCAGCCGCCCGTGCAACACATTGGTGAGCACGTTGCGGCGGGCAATCAGGTTGTAGTGCTGGAAAATCATGCCGATGCTGGAACGCAGCGCCCGCAGCGCCTTACCCCTCAGCACCGTGGTCTCCACGCCATCCACCACAACCGAACCCGCAGTTGGGTCTATCATCCGGTTTAAGCAGCGGATGAAGGTGGATTTACCAGCGCCCGAAGGCCCGATTACTACCACAAACTCACCGGGGTGTACGTCCAGGTCAATGCCCTTTAGTACCGGCTTGTCGGCCACATAGGATTTTTCGAGGCCCCGGATAGTGAGCAGCGGGGCGGCTGCGCTCATAGCAGTCATGTTTTTTCAAGCTCGTTTCTTTAGGTTCGATGGCGCCGTGCGTGGGCAGGTTAGTCAGCGTTGAGGCCGAGGGTGCTCAACATGTTGCGCACGTATTCGAACCCAGCCCGGTCGGCATCGATGTAGCGGATAGCGGGGTTGCCCCAGAAGTTGATGAAGTATTCGTCATCGTTCCACTGCAGCATGAATTCGCGGATTGATTCACGCAGTTCTGCCGGCAAGGATGCGCGAGCTACCCAGGAGGGATCCGGCGCGGCGGCAGCTTCGCCGATGATTTTGAAGTCATCCAGGTTGATAACGCCAGCGGCAGCCATCCCGGCCAGGATGAATTCGCCACCGATCACGGCGGCATCAAAGTCACCAAAATTGACGCCCATTACCGAGGCATTGTGGCTACCGGAGAACACGGCGGTGTTAAAGAAGTAGCCAGAGTTCATCAGTTGATCCGGGTCTAGGCCCAGTTCCGTTACTAGTGCAAACTTCGGGAAGATGTAGCCAGAGGTGCTGGTGGCATCCACGAACGCGAACGTGGCGCCTTCCAAGTCGGCTAGGCTGTTGATGTGCTCGTTTTCCACCCGGGTGATGAAGATCGGGCGCATAATGTGGTCAGTCGATGCCGACATGTTCACGGTGGCGATTTGGTCTAGGTCAACCACCGAGGCGGCGCGCACGTAGTTGAACGCCGAGAAGATGGTCATGTCCAAGTTGCCAGCGCGCATTGATTCGATGGCGATCAGGTAAGACATATCTTCGTTGATGGTTACCGGCAGCCCGAGGTGATATTCGAGGGCGGCCCGGAAGGTTTCAGATGCGGCGCCGCGTTCTGGGTCGGTTTCATCCATCTGGATGCCGATGCGCAGTTCGGTCACGGGAGCGTTTTCAGCGGCGCCAGCGCCGCCAGCGCAAGCAGTGAGGAAAAGGCTGGCGGCAACGGTTGCGGCAGCGGCAATAGTTTTGGTGGGTCGGAAGAGCTTCACTTGAAGTCCTTTTCAGTTTTAGTTACGTGGGTGTGGCTTTCCGGGGTGCGATCCCTGTGAGAGTTGCAGTGTGGGTTTGCGGTGGGTTCGCTGGCTCCGTTGGGCCGGGCGTTATTCAACTGTTACAAAGTTGCAGAAAGTTATCGCCCAGGTTAACTAAAAATGAACAGCGTTCAACGTTGCGATAAAGCAGCAGGTCAAGGTGGATAAATATTTTGAATAATGATTCTTAGGAACAGCAAAAAGCGCGATCAAAGCGCGACATTGGAGCTTAATTGCTGACCGTCATCCTGCGCGGACTCGGGGTTCCCGCAGATTTGTTTGCAAATCGGTGGGGTGAGGGAGTCGCAGGATCTCTACGTCTAGTTAAGTTTCGGCAAACCCTTTTTACACGAACTTGTAGCCGAGGCCGCGGATGGTGAGCAGATGGCGCGGCTGGGCTTGGTTCGGTTCAATCTTGCTGCGTAGGCGCTTAATGTGAACGTCTAGGGTTTTCGTGTCGCCCACGTACGTTGTGCCCCAAACGGCATCAATGAGTTGCGCGCGGGTCAGTACCCGGCCTTGGTTGCGGATCAACAACTCGAGCAAATCGAACTCTTTGAGCGGCAGTGCCACCTGGCTGCCTCCAACCGTTACTGTGTGCGCATCTACGTCTAGTTCGATGTCGCCAGCACGCAAGGTGGGAAGCGGTTCGGCGCCCAATGGCCCTAGATTTTGATTCGCGGCGGGTTCGGCAGACCCGGCAGCGCCTACCACAGTAGGGGCGCTTTGGCGCCGCAGCACTGCCCGGATCCGGGCTAACAGTTCGCGGAATGAATAAGGCTTAGTCACATAATCATCGGCGCCCAACTCGAGCCCCACAATTTTGTCAATCTCAGTACCCTTGGCGGAAACCATAATGATGGGAACACTAGACACGGATCGCAACTGGCGGCACACTTCATCGCCCGGCAGGCCCGGAACCATCAAGTCAAGCAGCACCAGGTCGGCACCGTGGGCGTGAAAAGCCTGGAGCGCCTTGACGCCATCGTCAACTGCCTCAACTTCAAAACCTTCTTTAACAAGTTGATAGGTGAGCGGTTCACGATACGATGGCTCATCCTCCACCAAAAGTATTCTGGTCATTGGGTTGGCCCCCTCAACTCGGCACTCACTTCGGTATGGCTTGCCGAACCAACGGTCGCACCAACAGCGGCGCTGGCTCCACTGCGGGATTCAGCACTGGGCAGCCGCAGGGTGAAAGTGGAGCCGTGGGGCGGCACCGACCAGACGGAGATGTCGCCACCGTGATCCCGCGCAATATGTTTCACGATGGAAAGGCCAAGGCCCGTGCCGCCGGTATGGCGTGAACGCGCAGGGTCAGTTCGGTAAAACCGCTCAAAAATCCGTTTTTGATCTTCTGACGCAATGCCGATGCCCTGGTCTACCACCGTGATTTCGACTAGCCCGTCAGCTTCTTTAACGCCAACTCCAACTTGGGTGTTGTTCGGCGAATAATTGATGGCGTTGTCCAGCAAGTTGCAAACAGCAGTGGTCAGCAGCCCTTTGTCGCCGTAGACTAGCAAGTTTTCGGCGCCTGAAGTTCTAATCGCGATATTCTTCGCATCAGCAGTAGTTTGCTCACGGGCTACTGCCTCATGGATCACGTCAGCCACGTACACGGTTTTTACGTCGGCTAGGGCGCCGGTGCTTTGAATCCGGGAAAGTTCAATAATTTCTTGAACTAACACATTCAACCGCTGGGCCTCCACCGCCATCTGGCCGGTGAATTTGCGCACTGCGTCTGGGTCATCGGCGGCGTCTTGCACAGTTTCAGCTAGAAGTTGGATGGCGCCAACCGGGGTTTTGAGTTCGTGGGAAACATTCACCACAAAGTCCCTGCGGATGGCTTCGGTGCGATGGGCTTCACTACGATCTTCGGCGAGCAGCAAAATCCGGCCCTGTCCGATCGCCGCGACCCTGATCAGTAACTTTACCGTGGCGGCGCCTTTAATACCACGGGGGAGTTCAAGCTCCTCTTCAACTATGTCTTCGCCATTTCTCACCCGGTTAACCAGTTCACGTACCGAGGCATGGGCAATAACGTCGCCTTTTACTAGGCCAAACGCATAGGCAGGTGGGCTGGCCAAGACGATGTCGCCGTCATCGTCAATCAACACGGCGGATGACCTTAAAATGGAAAGTACCCGGATCGCATCGTCAGAAAAAGCGGGAGTTGGGCCGGGAGCGTTGAGGGAAACGGGCTGCCGGGGCCGCCGCCAAAATAGCAGCGCTAGCGCAATGTTTCCAAGTAGCGCGATGATCGCGAGGGCGGGCCAAAACCCCATGGGGGATAACCAGTGCCACACCCCAAGATTCGGCTCCAAACCGCCCACAGTTTTAGCTTATCAGCCTTTGGCGCCGTTAATCATCAATTTTAAGATCGCCAGGTTGGATCAGCCCACGCTTGCGCATAATCTCACTGACCACTAGTGCAACGACCGCCGGGATAACTACCAGCACCAAAACCATCTCAAGCCATGGGGCCGAGCCGGGCTGAAGGGGAGTAGCACCCGCAAGTACTGCCTGTTCAGATGGAGAAAACCAACCCGTGACCATGCCAATTGGGCCAACTAGACCAGAGGTGCCCATCCCAGACGCAATCGGCGGGCCATTTTGTTCCAGGCCAAATACCGCAGTGGCGATGGGGCCAGCAACGGCAGCGGCGGCAACCGCCGGGAGCCACAATATAGGCTTGCGGTGCAGATTTGGTAGTTGCAGCATCGAAGTGCCAATGCCTTGGGAAACTAGGCCGCCGCCTTTGTTATCCCGCCATGATGCCACCGCAAACCCCACCATGTGGGCAGCACATCCTGCTAGCGCAGCTGCACCAGCTAGCCCGGTTAGGCCGAAAGCGGCGGCAAGGGCTGCCGAACTAAGCGGGCCGCTGATTACAAACCCCATCACAGTTGCGACGATGATGCCCATGAGCAGTGGTTGCAGATCGGTTGCCCACATTACAAAGGCCCCAACCGCAGCGGCGGCAGCTCCGATCGGCGGGGCCAGCAATTTTGCGGCCAGCACCCCAACTAGTACGGTCACAAACGGAGTCACGATGATGTCAACCGGCGTAGTCTTAGAAACCAATTGGCCCGCATAAACGGCAATCAAAGCCACGAAAAATACGGCCAAGGGCCCACCGGCGCCGCCTAAAGTGTTGGCGGCCGCGCCCACTGCCAGCAGCGAACACAGCACAAAGGGCGGAGCTTTCAGAGCATAACCAACCGCCACCGCCATCGCCGCACCCGTGACCGAAACGGCATAGTCGCCAAACTCAACTAAAAACCCCAAACCCGGCACATGTTGGCCAAGAGTTCGCATGATGGTGCCGATCAGCAGCGAGGCAAACAAGCCATGCACCATCGCCCCCATTGCCGTGATGAAAATGGTGCGGAAATCTAAATGCACATCTTGTTTTTGCAAAAACGCGCGAAATTTACTGTTGGTAGTTGGCGCCACCGCACTCATATCATCCAAGATTACACGACTATTTTTGGTATCTGGGGAGCGATACTAGGGCAGTTAACCCGCCATTTCGTTTGGAGTTGGCGGTTAAGGTTAGGGTGCCTTTTAGCGTGGTTATTGCAGTATCGGCTAGAGATAAGCCTAAGCCTTGGCCATCGGTGTTTAGCCTCGAATTAGCGCCGCGATGGAATGGTTCTTTTAGCTGATTTAAATTTGTGGCGGTTAGGTTTTCACCATCGTTGCTGATTTTTATATAGTCGCCTTTATTGGTGGTTCCGCTTTGCACGATGATGGTGCCGTTGGGGCGGTTATGCTTGATGGCATTATCAAGTAAATTCCCGATGGCGAGGGAGAGCAAACCTGGATCGGTCTTTACTGTTGCCGGACCTAGTTCCGTTTTAATCTGAATACCGCGCTGTGCAGCGACTTGATGCCGCTCCGCTATTAGTGATTTGGTAAGTGCAACAATATCTATGTTAGCTTTTTGAGATTCTTTGGGTAAAGCTTTTGCTCCCGTTAATTGTAAAAGGGTAGCAATTAGTTGTTCACTCTTGTTATTGGCTGCTAAGGCAGAATTGATTGCTGGTTCCACATCGGGCGGGAACCGACCCTGGGATAGTGGGATTTCCAATACTGTACGGGCGGTGGTTAGGGGAGTGCGTAATTCGTGGGAAGCCCCGGCAATAAATCTGGACTGGCGTTCAAAAACCTCGGAACTGCGTTTTGCCATCCACCAAGCTGCGGCAGTAGACAAGGCAGTGGCCACGATGATTGCGCCGATAGACCAATGTACTAGTTGGTTTAATACGCCATCAGTTATTTGGGCCGTAGTCTGAGTCAGCTCAAATGGGCCAGTAATTTCTAACTGGTTAGTGGCGACGTTATATTCCGTAAGGGTGATTGCTAAGGCTAATTCGTTGCCAAGTAGATGACGCACTAGAAACCATTGCCCAATAATCAGCACCGCGAAACTACTTACAAGTAACAATGCGGTAAGTATTGCTGCGCGGGTGCGTAAGGTTAAGTGGCGTTTTTTCATCATCGGGCATTATCCGTTTTAATCCGGTAACCGAATACCGGCGCGCTTTCAACTACGGAACTGTCAAGCAACTTGCGGCGCAAGGTATGGATAGTCGCTTTGACAATCGTAGGGCCTACCTCATCGGGGGAGTCCCAAACTTTATCTAGTAAATTACTATTGCTAACCCAACCACCGTTAGCTTTTAATAAGGTCTCTAATATCCCGTATTCTTTTGGAGTTAGTTTTAAGGGGATTCCGCTTTGTTCTGCCACGTGCCTAGCAGAATCTATTCGGATATTCCCAGTTTCCAATATGGTGCTTACCTGGGGTGTGGAGCGGCGGCCTAAGGCGCGTAATCGCGCTAATAACTCAGCGTAGGCAAAGGGTTTCGGCAGGTAATCATCGGCGCCTAAATCTAAGCCAATGACTCGGTCATTTAGTGTGCCAGCGGCAGTTAACATCAAAATCCGAATAGGGTGGTTTTGATTCCGTAAGGTTTTGCAAACATAATCACCGCTGTAAATTGGTAAATCACGGTCCAGGATAAGCAAATCGAAATCAGCATTACCTAGTTGTTCCAACGCGGATAAGCCATCTCTGGCGATTGCCACGGCATAACCCTCGCGGCGCAAGCCATCAGCTAAGGCGTCGGCCAAAACCGGCTCATCCTCAACCAACAACAATCGCATCCTTAATTCCTCTTATTTTTCGCAATATTAGTGGCCTCGTTTTCTAGATCCTGCGACTGCGCGCAGGATGACGAGTTGTGGGTCAAGTATCGCATTGGGGGCGGTCAAGAAACGGTCAAAGCGCCTCTGACCGGCCCTTGACCGGCGATGTAGCAGCATATTCCCATCAACGACCACCAGTCGGGTGCTTGGGTTGAGGAGCGGCGTAGCCGTGTCTCGAAACCAAGTAGTGCGGCTGCGTCTCGAAACCACGGTTAAAAAAGAGAGCTGATGATGGCAATACTAGAAGTCAAAGGACTGACTAAGCATTATGGGATAGCACCTAACTTAGTGCGCGCTTTGGATGGCGTGAACTTGGAAGTTGAGCCCGGTGAGTTTGTGGCCATAGTGGGGCAATCTGGTTCGGGGAAAAGCACGCTGTTACACATGCTTGGTGCGCTGGATAAGCCAACCAGCGGTTTGGTTGTTATTAGCGGGCAGGTTCTATCCAGCATGGCAGAGCAGCAGTTGGCCGAATTCCGCCGCCGGAAAATCGGATTCGTTTTCCAGAGTTTCAACTTGATTCCATGCCTAAATGTTTATGAAAACATCGTATTACCTATTCAATTGGATGGGAAAAAAGTAGATAGCGAATACGTTGACCAGGTTATCAGCGCATTGGGGTTGGCAGAAAAACGTAACGCTATGCCCAGTCAACTATCTGGTGGGCAGCAGCAGCGAGTTGCTATTGCCAGGGCACTAGCCACAAAGCCGGCTATAATTTTGGCTGATGAACCGACCGGAAATCTCGACAGTGCCACATCGAGCGAAGTATTAGAGCACTTAAAAAATACGACAAACTTGTACCGGCAAACCTTGGTAATGATTACCCACAATGATCAAATCGCGAAACTGGCTGACCGGGTAGTAGAAATTGCGGATGGAAAGATCATTTCCAATGTCCAATAAAGCAATCAATAATATTACTATTAGAAGTTTACATGCCGAGAAACGTAGGAATTTCTTTCTAGTGGCAGCAATTGCGCTCACTACGTTTATGATTACCTCGGTGCTAACGGTCGGGATGAGTTACCACCGCACTTTAACCGTGGAGCCTTTCCGCAGCGAAGGCATCCTGACCCATGCTAGCTTCCAGCAAGGCGCCGTTTCTCCAGCGCAGTCGCAAGCTTTACGCGCGCTGCCTTATGTCAGGCAGGTCAGCAATGTCTATCGGTTGGGCACCGGCTTTCTACCGGGTTTTGACCGGGGCATCCTGCTAGCGACGATGGACCAGGGAACTTGGGTTGAGTTTCTGCTACCCGTTTTTGCCGATGTAATCGGCCATGCGCCGGTCGCCGCCGATGAAATTGCCTTATCACGCGCCCACCTTGCCGAAATGGGTATTACCGAACCTTATCTTGGTATGGACATCCCGATGGAGTACCTTTTGGATCACTTCGCGGCTGAACCCGACCCGGACAGACGCCCAGAAGCGGGCACTTTCAAACTATCGGCTATTTACACTGAATTCGTTTCATTACGCCCAGGCTTTGTTTTCACCCCAGTGTATGTTTCCGAGGCATTTGCAATATCTCACGGGGGTTTAACTGCAAATGCTTTATCGGTTAATGTTCTCTTTGATAATGCCAGCAGGGCAGAACAATACGTACTGAGTTTAGCGCAAGAGCTAGGCGTTTCACCCGATAACCTCATTATCAACCCAGCTTTAGAGAATGCTGGCGCAGCCGACACTTCAGCAATGATTCTGACAGTTAGTCTAGTAATTGCTTTCCTCATGTTAATCGGGTTCTTGCTGATTTATAATGTCATGTATATTTCGGTAGCAAAAGACGTTCGATTCTATGGGCTGCTCAAATCAATTGGCACTACCGGGCGGCAAATTCGCCGGATTGTGAATGGGCAAGTTTTACTTCTCTACCTAATCGGTTTACCGATTGGGTTAGCCCTTTCCGTTGCGACATCGTTCATATTGGTGCCAGCCGTATTGTCGGGTGCGAGGGCGGGTGCCGTAATTTCATTCTCTCCCATAATTTACCTGGGCGGTGCGCTATTCGCACTGATAACTGCCTATCTAGGAGCCATAACACCGGCGGCAAAAGCCGCCAAGGTGACCCCTATTGAAGCCATTAGACATATTGGTGAAATAAATACGGATGGTAAAACTCATATCTCAAAGGTAGTCACTCCGGCTATAATGGCTTGGCGGAATACCTTTAGGGAACGTAAACGCGCTATCATTGTAATAACTTCACTTTTGCTTGGGATTACGGTTTTCACATCCGCAATGGGCATCATAAACAGTATGGACATTGCCGGGTACGTGCAGACATGGAAAACCCATGACATCGCCTTAGCTTCAACAGATACCAGCCTTTTACCAGATGGCAGCGGCTTCACCGGCATCAACCCGAACCTCATAAATCAAATCCGCGAACTGCCCGGCGTCGTGTCGGTATCGGAGCAAACTTCTGGATTCGCGGGCGCCACCTACCCTGAACCCGTAATCGAATGGGTGACTGAGCGGCTAGGCGCGTTCAATCCGGTAGCCGAAATAACTGGCATAGACCCCTATGACCTAGAGCGCTTGATTTCCCAGTGGGAACCCGATGCGATCGCCGCTTTCGACAGGGCAGCATTCGAACGGGGTGAAATTGCACTGGTGGAGCAACGCGCGAGCGCCTGGACGATGGGGGAACTGTTGCCCTTGTATTTTCCGGTGGGCGCACAAGTTCCCCTAGAAATTGGCGAAACCGAAATAACCCCAACAATAGGTGGTTACGTTTCCATTGATAACATGACCGGATTCTCAGTACGTTTCGGCGCCAACCTCAGCCTAATTATGTCCAATGAATACCTGAATAGCATCGGGCAACGGCCTGGTACAGGTTATCTCGGCATAAACGTTGATTCCGACTCAACGGAATTAGTCAACGCTGTCTTATCTGAACTAGTTACCGGCCAACAAATTGAAATGGCATCAACTTTTGCGATGCTGCAAGAGCAGCAGGCCGCTCGGACCACCATGCAAATACTCGGTTCCACCATTGGCGGTATCCTAGCTCTGATTGGTTTATTCAATTTTATTAACTTAATTGCTGTCGGTTTACTAACCAGAAAGCGCGAACTAGCAACTCTGGAAAGCATAGGTATGAGCAGAAATCAAATGCGCAAGATGTTGTGGTGGGAAGGTGCTATCTATTGGATAATCACTCTAGCATTCTCCGCGACTGCTGGTACCGCCATTTCATATGGACTATTCAGGCTAATGCGTAACCTAAACACCTCACTGATGCCGCAGTTCAATTACCCCTACCTACCAACGGAAATAGTGCTTGGTTTTATCGCCATAATTTGTGCGGTAACTCCAGAGGTTTGTTATCGCGGAATTTCCAAGGCCACTCTCATTGAGCGCCTACGCGAGAATGAGTAACTATTTCGACCAGCTCTTGCGGGGCGGCAATTAGGTAAGTGGGGTGAAATTGGGCCAGGTATTCGGGGCCACGGTGTGCCCAACCGACGGCCACGCTAGCAACGCCTGCATTTTGGGCAGCGTGGATGTCGTGATAATTATCGCCAACCATCAAAGCCTCATCGGGCGCTAAACCTAAAGCACTCAACGCAACTTCAATTGGTTCCGGGTGCGGTTTGGGGTTTTCTACCTCATCGCCGCCTAATACAAAATCGAAATAGTCAGCCATGCCCAACAATCGCAAACCACGTTCAACTACATCACGCTTTTTAGAACTAACTACCGCCATTGGCATACCCATGGCTTTAAGCGAATCTAGCATTTCGATGATGCCCGGGTAGGGCTCCACCATCGAATCATGATAAAGCAAATTCAAATGCCGATAATGGTCCACAAAAGCTTGCGGATTATCCGGGAAATAGATCAAACCAGTTTCATGCAAGGTGGGTCCAATGCATTCTAAAATTTCGGCCTCAGACAAAGGGCGCTGCGGCAACATCGTGGCAAAGGTTTCCCGTAGAGTTCGCAATATTAGTGGGTTGGTATTTGCCAAGGTGCCGTCAAAATCAAATAAAATGCCCTTTATCATGTTAACAAAGCCTCATTAAGCTAGATAGTTGCGTCATCATCGGGCTTGGGTTCATCAATTGCAAAATTGAATTCCGGGCCTTCAATTGGGGAAATCCCTTGGGCAATTGCCATCTTTTCCACCGTGGCGGCTAATGCCTCAACTTGCAATACAGTAGCGGGGGAGTCCGGGTCCGTGCCATTTTGCACGCGCTCCACCAACCAAGCCGCGATTGCCGCCGTAACAGCACCATTCATGGCCATCCCGGCGATGGTGAGTACAAAGGCAACTACGTGGCCCTCATTACTAAATATAGTGGTGTCATCAATACCAACTGTAACTAAGGTATCTAAAGCCCACCACAGCCCTTGATTATAATTAGTGACAAATGCACCAGGGATACCGCGTTCGGCATCGGTAATTGCTAACGACCCAACTAAAACAGCTAATAATGCCACGCCGCCCACATAAGTCAATAACCGCCCGCGTAAAGTATGGGCGCCAATCCGGGTAAAAACCGGGATGATGGAAAACATGCGCAGCAAGCGCAGTGGGCGCAAAATCGGTAAGGCCAAAACAGCTAAATCGAATAAGTTTTTGATAATAAACCGTTTGCGGTTAGTGGATAGGATCAACCGGATAATATAGTCCGCGATGAAAAAGCCCCACAATATAACAATCATGATGGAGCAAGTGCGGATCACGGCATAAGGCAAGTTGGGCCAAATAATTGGCAGGGCATAAGCCAGCAAGAATACAAATGAAACTACCATCAAAGGGTTGTCGGTGCGGCCTTCCCACCTAGCCCGGCGGGTCAGCGAGCGCTTTAGCGAGGCGCCAGGTTTTTCGGCCAGCGATGCCGTGATATTTGCCGAATCGCGTTCTACTCGCTCTACGTCTTTGACAGTTACCTCTTCCGGTTCGTCATCGTCGATGGGCAATACGGCGGCATCGATAGGCAAAGCGGAGGCGCCATCGGGCATAACGGTGGCGGTAAGGTTGGTGGCGGCATCTCCGGGCAGGCTGGCCTCGCCATCGGGCATAGCAAAAGGAGGGGGCAACGCCGAACTGCCACTCACAGGTATTAGCTTAACCTGCCATTCCAAACAAAACCATAAGAACAGCCAAACGCCCCACTGAAAAAAGTGAACCCACATTCAAAAGTGGGGAATGGGAACAAAACGAATGCCCGAAAAAAATACGGCTTAGATAGGTGCAGTTTGTCGCGGCGCGGCGTAGGGTAGGTGCAGATACTTGAACGCATGGAAGATGAGGCGCCCTAGATGCAGAAGCTATTTCAGCTTTGGTTGCGGTATTTGAAGCCGTACTGGCCCATTGTGGTGGTGCTGATGGTGTTGCAGTTGCTGCAAACCTTAGCCTCGCTGCTGCTGCCTTCCATGAATGCGCGCATTATTGATGAGGGCGTCACTCTCGGCAATATTCCCTTCATTTGGCAGCATGGTGGGCGCATGTTGGCTGTGTCGCTCGCGCAAGTGGCCTGCGCTATAACCGCCACTATTTTGGGTGCCCGGGTGGCAATGGCATACGGGCGGGATTTACGGTCCGCCATTTTTGATAAAGTGCAAACGTTTTCTGCTGAAGAAATGGGTAAATTCAGCGCCCCCTCGCTAATTACGCGTACCACCAATGACGTGCAGCAAATTCAAATGGTGGTGATGATGTTGTTCACCATTATGATTATGGCCCCGATGATGCTGATCGGCGGCATCATTATGGCCCTGCGCGAAGACCAAGGCTTATCGCTGTTAATTCTGGTGGTGGTGCCGCTGCTGGGGTTGTCAATTGGTTTGATTTTATGGCGGATGATTCCGTATTTCACCAAAATGCAAGGCCGCATTGACAAAATGAATGGCGTTTTGCGCGAGCAAATCACTGGTTTGCGCGTGGTACGTGCCTTTACTAGGGAAGAAACTGAAGTAAACCGCTTTAGCAAAGCCAACCAAGATTTGTACGATGTTTCCCTCGGCGCGGGCCGGTTAATGAACTTAGCCTTCCCGTTGGTGTTCTTTATTATGAACCTCAGTTCCGTGGCAGTAATTTGGTTTGGTGGGCATCGTATTGATTCCGGTGCCATGCAAGTAGGGCAATTAACTGCATTTCTGACTTACTTAATGCAGATTTTGATGTCGGTAATGATGTCCACGATGATGATGGTGATGCTGCCGCGTGCTGCCGTGGCTGCCGCCCGCATCAGTGAAGTTTTGGAAACTGAACCGCGCATCCATGACCCGCACCACGCTATTTCCTTAGCATCGCTCGATGGCGGCACTGGGCCTCATGGTGAAGTCACCTTTGACCACGTTGGTTTCCGTTATCCGGGCGCGGAAGCTCCCGTGCTTTCTGATGTTACTTTTACTGCCAAGCCGGGCCAAATGACCGCCATCATCGGCTCTACCGGCTCTGGTAAAACCACCATTTTGAACCTAATCCCTAGGTTATTTGACGCTACTTCGGGCCGGGTGTTGGTAGATGGCGTGGATGTGCGTGAGTTCAAAGTTGAGGATTTGGGCTCCATAATTGGGTTGATCCCGCAAAAGGCGTTCTTGTTTAGCGGTGACGTGCGCTCCAACATGCAATTTAGCAAGCCGGGCGCCACCGATGAAGAAATTTGGGAAGCCTTGCGCACCTCCCAATCGGCTGACTTTGTGGAGAAACTACCCGATGGTTTAAACCACGCCGTTAATCAAGGCGGTACCACCTTCTCCGGTGGGCAGCGGCAACGGTTATCCATCGCCCGCGCCATCGTGCGCAAACCTAAGATTTATTTGTTTGATGATTCATTCTCGGCTTTGGATTATTCCACCGATGCCCGCTTGCGAGCGGCTCTGAAACCCGTCACGGAAGATGCCACAGTGATTGTGGTAGCCCAGCGCGTGGCCACCATTAAAGATGCTGACCAAATTCTGGTGCTAGAACATGGCCGCATCGTAGCGCGCGGTACCCACCAGCAACTGCTCCAAACTAGCCCAACTTACCAAGAAATTGTGGAATCGCAGATGTCATTAGCGGAGGCGGCAGCATGAGTGACGAACGATCAAGCGCGCCAGCTCGGCCCATGGATCAACAACAACGCCGTGGCCCGGGTGGCGGTGGCCCCTTCCGGGGTGGCGCTGGTATGGGTGCACCCGTGCAAAAAGCCCAAGACTTCAAAGGCACTATTAGGCGCTTAATTGGCTTTATGGGGCCGGAACGCCCGCGCATTTTGCTGATGTTGGCCTTGATTGCCTGCGGCGTTTTCCTGTCCGTAATTGGCCCGCGCATTCTAGGTAACGCCACCAACGTTTTGTTTGAAGGTGTAGTGGGCAAAATGCTTTATTGCGCTGGTGTGCCTGAGGGAACACCAGCGTCAGCCTTGATCCAGTATATGCAGGCCGGGGCTCTACCAGGTCAAGGCACAGTTCCCTTGGCAACTCCGGATAATTGCCCGCCAGCAGTGGCTGGAGCAACTCAAGGCGCCTTCAATACTGAGCAGTTGTCCAATATGCTCTCAGCAATGCCCAATGTGGTTTCTGGGGCGCCCATGGACTTCACCCGCCTGGGTCATATTTTGCTAACCGTAATTGGCCTGTATTTAGCATCGTTCTTCTTAAACTGGATTGGCAACCGGATTATGACCCGGGCCATCCAAAACACTATGTTGCGCTTGCGCCGGGCAGTAGAAGATAAACTGCACCGAGTACCACTCAGCTACATTGACAGCCAAGAACGTGGCGAAATTTTAAGCCGCGTTACCAATGACATTGATAACGTAGCCCAAACCATGAACCAAAGCTTTGCGGAGTTATTCCGCAGCATTTTAATGGTTATTGGTGTGACAGTAATGATGTTTACTATTAACTGGCAACTGGCTTTAATTGCGCTAATTACTATTCCGCTGGCTGCACTATTTACTATGCAAATTGCTAAACGTTCCCAACCGCAGTTTGTAGAGCAGTGGGCTTCTACTGGGCGCCTTAATTCCCATGTGGAAGAAATGTTTACCGGGCAATCATTGGTGCAGGTTTATGGTCAGCGTGATGCCTCGGCGGCTAAGTTCCGGGCTGAAAATGAGTCGCTTTATGAGTCGGCCCGCAAGGCCCAAGCGATTTCTGGCACCATCATGCCCACCATGGGTTTTGTGGGTAACCTCAACTACGTAATGATTGCTGTAATTGGTGGCCTAAAAGTAGCGCACGGCGGCTTAACTATTGGTGGCATTCAAGCCTTTATCCAATACTCCCGGCAATTCACCCAGCCTATTTCTCAAATTGCTTCGATGATGAACATGTTGCAATCCGGCGTGGCATCGGGGGAGCGGGTATTCCAATTGCTGGATGCCCCGGACCAAACTCTGGATCCGGCTAACCCGTATCGCTTAGAGCATGTTAAGGGCCGCGTGGTATTTGAAGACGTTAGCTTCGCCTATGAGCCCGACAAGCCATTAATTGAGAACCTTGACCTAGTGGCCGAGCCAGGTGAAACGATCGCCATCGTCGGCCCCACTGGCGCCGGTAAAACCACACTAGTTAACCTGATTATGCGGTTCTACGATGTCGATAGCGGGCGCATTACCCTTGATGGCGTTGACATCCGCGATTTGACCCGCTATGACTTACGCTCCCGCATTGGAATGGTGCTGCAAGATACCTGGCTGTTCCGGGGCACCATCGAAGATAACCTCAAGTATGGGGCTGGCCGCCCGGTCACGGAAGAGGAGTTCTTAGCTGCTACCAAAGCCTGCCACGTGGATAGTTTTGTGCGCACCCTGCCTGACGGATACAAAACTAAGCTCGATGGCGAAGGCGGTCAGTTGTCCGCCGGTGAAAAACAGTTGTTAACTATTTGCCGCGCTTTCTTAGCGGACCCAGAAATTTTGATTCTGGATGAGGCCACTAGCTCAGTGGATACCCGTACTGAGGTTTTGGTGCAACACGCGATGAATGCACTGCGATCCGGTCGCACCTCATTTGTGATTGCGCACCGCTTGAGTACTATCCGCGATGCCAACAAGATTGTGGTAATGGAAAACGGCCACATTGTTGAGGTTGGCAACCATGAGCAACTGCTGGCCGATGGTGGCGCTTACGCTCGCCTATACCAATCGCAGTTCGAAGCCCCAATTGATGAGGAACCGGCTAAAGAGTCAAACGCCAACGATGCCATGATTGCCCAGGTGATGGCTAACCGTGCCAAGGTAGCCAAAGGCAAACCCACTGGCGCCATTCCGGTAGTTATTGGTGTGCGCCCGGAGACCAGTTCCATCCGACGGGTATCCAAGCGCCATTAGCTCACTAGTTCTGTGGTTAGTTGACCTACGGCGTGATAGTCGCTCCGCAAAATTGATTGGATTAGGCCGGTATACGTCATTCTGCGCAAGCTCGCAGGGCGCAGTCGCAGAATTTGGCTAGCCTGCCTTGCCTGCCGTCTAGGGTGCTATGCGTGAAGTCGTTTGAGGTGTTGTTTGCTGAGCTTGCTGAGAAAGCAGCTACCCGACCCGCTGGTTCAGGTACGGTTGACGAGTTGGACCGGGGCGTGCATTTTATTGGCAAAAAGATTGTGGAAGAGGCGGCGGAGGTTTGGATGGCGGCCGAGTATGAGGGCAAGCAACGCACTGCCGAAGAAATCTCCCAACTGCTGTACCACCTGCAGGTGTTAATGCTGGCCCAAGGTATCACCCTTGATGATATCTACAAAGAACTGTAAAACGTATCAGATGGGATGAGATGTCAGGCGCGACCGTAACGTAGTGGACATCTAGTCCATGAGTGCAGGAAGCAACGCAGCAGATCGCCCATATGGTAGGTTTTACAGCGATGTTACGCATAGCTGTTCCAAATAAGGGGTCTTTATCCGAGGGCGCCATTCAAATGTTGGTGGAGTCGGGCTACCGCAGCCGCCGCGACGGCCGCGAATTGGTACTAACCGACCCGGAAAACAACGTTGAACTGTTTTATCTAAGGCCCCGCGATGTGGCAACCTACGTGGGTGCAGGCACCGTTGATGTTGGGATTACCGGGCGCGATCTGCTGGCCGATTCCAAGTCTGCCGCCATCGAAGAGTTGCCGTTGGGGTTTGCTAGGTCAACCTTTAGGTTTGCAGCGCCAGTTGGCACGATGACGGACATTGCGCAGCTGGAAGGCAAACGCATTGCCACCTCATACCCGCATTTAGTCCGCGCTTATCTCGCTGATGCTGGGGTTGAGCCTGCCGCCATCGTGCGCCTAGATGGCGCCGTAGAAAGCTCGGTGCAACTGGGCGTGGCTGATGCCATTGCCGATGTGGTGGAAACTGGTTCCACGCTCAAAGCCGCTGGCCTTGAGGTGTTTGGTCCGCCCATTTTGCAATCTGAGGCCATTTTGGTGCGCAGCCCAAATCTCGCCAACGATGGGGGAGAGCGCTCCCAGGGTTTGGCCACCTTGGTTCGGCGCTTAGGCGGAGTAATCACCGCGCGCGAATGGCTGTTAATGGATTATTTGGTGCCGAACGAGGCCCTGCCCGCGGTGGTCAAGCTGACGCCTGGGTTGGAATCACCCACCATTTCGCCTTTGTTGGAGCCGGGCTGGTCCGCAGTACGCGTGATGGTGCGTAAGGGCGCACTCAACCGCACCATGGATGACCTGTACGATGCCGGTGCTCGCGGCATCGTAGTGAGCAATGTACTCGCGGCCCGATTCTAGCTAGAACAGCGCCGTTGCGCGGGCCACTCGTGACCGTGCGGCAAATGATTGTCCGCAGTGAAGATGACATCCGCCGGATTAGTCAGGAACTTTACAACCAATGCAAACCGGCTCCCGCGCCCAAGGCCGCTTCAGCCCCGCCTAAAAGTCGGTTTTGTTCCATCGCTGCCTTTTTAGGTGAGGTTTGAATCCCAATTTGTTGTAAAACGGATTACTGCCACCATCGCACATTGTTGCGCCCATCGATTTGGTGCGCTTCATAGTCTCCACTAACGCGTAAGCCGCTAAACCGCGTCCGCGATATTTGGGTAGCGTGGCCAGCGGTTCCAAATATGCAAAATGGTTAGTCTGGTCTACCCACATTCCCAGGCCGCAGGCTTAATCCCCGTTCGGTGCCACAATTACTGTCATTAGTTCAGGATTGCTGTGGCGTGAGGATCGTAAACGTTGCACCCAGGTTCGCTGGCGCTGCGGCATTGGCTCGGTGTTATCGAAAGCAGCCCACCAGAATTCAGCTAATCGCTCACCATCGATTTCTGTACCGGATAGGAGGCGGAAACCTGGGGGTAAAGTAACTGTGGGAAAAGGCTGGGAGTAATCAAACAACGGACGGTTTCCTGGCCGTCATTGAGGTAACCACGGCTTTTAAGCAAATCCTGTTTGGCCGGTTCGCGGTCAGTAATCCAAATCGCTAGTTCCTTACCGTCATCCTCGGTTGTCGCACTGAGATGCTGCTCTGCATAACCAAGCATTTCTGGTAAAAGATGTTCAAAATCAGGGTGCGCATGGATTTGGGCTTCGCCGGGATACCACTCATAGGTTGCCGCTGAACCTGGGGCCAGAACGCCGCATCCGCTGCACCCAATGCGGAGTCATCGGACGGAACCGCGCTGAGGCCGACTAGCCTTCCAAAAACGTGTCACTAAAAGTCGCTACCGCCGGACAACATCTGGTGATATAACTAAGCTATCAGAATGTGAGAGCCCTTAACATTCAGAAGAAAATAGGTTTACCAGTATTCACTGCTTTAGCGTAAGTTTCACCGCCATGACTACGGGCATAGATTTTGGTGTAGAATAGGAGAGTAATAAATGACAAGTTTAACAGTTCAATCACGGATTGCGCCGTCCGTGCGCAATACCAAATCCAGGTCCACGCTTGTAGGATTGAAAGCAAAATCGCTTGTTAAACCCTTACTTTCAGATGCTCAGACAGTTCTTATTGAGGCTGTAGTTGAACGCCGTGAGAAAAAATTTGAGCACTTATCATCTTTACTTAAAGATTTTCCGATGTCCAATGAGACTGGAAAACTCAGATGCGAAACAAAAGATGAACCCCTTACCATTGAAGCTGGGTTAGCTTATTTCAAGGATGAGTTACTCAATTTGGTAGAATCATACATGGCTGATGATATTTCAATTCAAGAATTGAATGCCTTAAAACGAGCCTCAAATGTTATTGTTGGATTTTCTCGCAAATCAGAAATAGAAAATATTATAAAATATATCGAGATGTCCAAACTTCTGAACTATATGGCTATGCCAGATATCGAAGTGTTCAAGAAATGGATACATAGATAATATTGGGAAAGTCGACAATGAGATATCTTGGCATTACAATTTTATTAGAAAGAAAATACGCAGATGAACATACAGCGATACAGTTCCTCATTAGAAGCAATAAAACCCAAACGCTTCAAGTTGCATTTGCTTATTCTTTAATCTCTAAATATGCTACCGAACAAAGAAAAACCTTAATTCCAGTTTCACGGTGGAAAGAACCAAAATTTGATGACGTTATGACAGAAGCTATAGCTACAGCTTTCACCTCTCCGGGTTTCTACTCAAAAGATGTTTCTTATTCCAAGGATGCGATAGGTTTCCTTAAGAAAATTGAAGATAGTTTATGATTCAACGACAAGTTTAGAATTTGTTACCTTGTTTGTAGAATTAGAATGCATAAACAACCACTAAAGCCATCCAATTTTGG
>Ga0268261_10000159_pt1 | contig 42169 bp, 25 predicted proteins | sample TergutNc150P1_FD_190353 | JGI IMG/M metagenome (GOLD analysis project Ga0268261, IMG submission 190353) | Nasutitermes corniger P1 segment gut microbial community from laboratory colony in Florida, USA - Nc150 P1 (SPAdes) (version 2) | ecosystem: Host-associated > Arthropoda: Insects >... | reverse complement strand
CCCCCCATTACACATCAAAATCGCGATAAATATTGTTCAAGGAAAGAAACAGATGCATTTGAATTCCTAACTTTAGATATCTGAAGTCATTAAGAAGCAAATATAAAACAGAACAAGACTGTTTCTCCTACATCAGCACTATGGGAAAAAAGACACTTTTCAACTTCAAAACTTAAGTTCCGAGATCACAGCGTCACGCCTAACATCGAGATGTTCAAAAAGAATACAAATAGTCTATGTATTTGACATCCTGTTATGCTTTCTGAAACTAATTTTAAAAAAGGCTTTTATGCCGCAGAACATCCCTTTATTAGCAAACAACCTTGTTTACACTTAATCTAGCAACATGTTTCGGCAATCTAAACAAGCGCCGAATAACAATTTAAAAGTAGTTTGTACGATCTTGAGTGTCTTCCCCGACTGCTAAAGTGTGTCGACAAAAAAAAAGAAAACGCATTATTGCTGAAAAGGATAATGAGAAAATATAATTTAACAACAAGAGAAGGTAACTATTGTTTGAAATTTTAAAGACTAAATTTAATACAATTTTAAAGGAGCGAAATAACACAACAAACCCATAAGGCTAAAAATGATGTAAATGATATATTTATAAGAGGTGAGATTTCACGTCCATTTGATAGACAAAATTTGTGTTAACATTTTACATTTTTATAAAGGTTGGTTTGACGATGGTCTGTAAAACAGACTGTTTACTAATACAATTTAATAAAAACAATTACGTTCAAAACATCACAACATTCTAAAAATTCGTATATCTTTCACGATTGTCTAAAGATCTACGAGGGTGGCCTGAAAAGTTTTCGGCCTAACAATGAAGAACCGAATGTATAATTTCAAAATTACTTTTATTTTTCAACATAATCTCCCTTAAGACTAATACATTTATTTCAGCGATGCTCCAGCGCCATTATCCCGTCCCTGTAGTGGTTCTTCGTAAGATCTGAAAAATACCCCACTATAGCAGCAATCGCCTCTTGATTCGATGAAAAACGCTTACCAGCGAGGAAGAGTTTGAATTTTGGGAAGAGACAGAAGTCAGAGGGAGCCAAATCTGGGAAACAGGGTGGATGTTCCAACAATTCATAGTGCAGATCCCTTAATTTTCCCATTGCCAAAACACTTTTGTGGGCGGGTGCATTGTCCTGAGGGAAGATGATCTTTTTCTTTTGCAAACCGGGTCTTTTCTCACGAATTTTTTCTTCTAGTCTGGTTAAAAGATTGGAATAATATTTCCCGGTTATTGTTTTACCCTTTTCAAGATAACCAATAAACAAAATGCCTTCAGCATCCCTAAATACCAATGCCATGACCTATCCTGCTGATGGAACCGACCTTGTCTTCTTGGGCCCTGAACAATCGGCTTCTGTCCACTGTTTTGAATGCTGTTTGGATTTTGATGTGTAATTGTGAATCCAAGTCTCATCCATAGTAATAAATCGACGCACAAAATCAGTTTTATTTTTGTTAAAACGCTCCAGGCACTGTTCAGAGATTTTCATGCGAGTGCGTTTTTGATCTGCTGTGAACAAGCGAGGCACCCATCTTGCGCAAACCTTTTTCATATCCAATTCTTCATGCAAAGTATATCCTACACCTTCTTTTGAAACGCCTATAGTCTCAGCAATTTCACGCACTTTCATCCGCCGGTCATCCAATACCATATCGTGCACTTGTTCAATGATTTCTGGTGTTAATGCACTTTTTGGACGTCCTTCACGTGGATCATCTTCAAGGCTGGTACGATCACGTTTAAACTCGGCAGCCCATTTCTTAATTGTTGAAAACGAAGGAGAAGAGTCCCCATAAACTTTAATGAACTTCGAATGAATTTCATTTGGCCTTAAACCTTCTTTTACAAAGAATGTTACAACTGCACGATACTCAATTTTATCCATTTTAAGGGATACAGACAACACTCCTGCTTTAGACAGCTATATAAAACAATCTACTTGATAAAATGATTTGCAATTTCACATGGATGCTTATGACAGATGCACCAATTTAGGAAAAAAATCTTGCCGATTGTGTTGCCATCTATGGTCGAGGCAGAGAAATTTTCAGACCACCCACGTATGATGGTTCATATAGGGTCTACTGTGTTGGACACTGTCCACTGTCGTAGCATAAGCGACATATAAGAGATCCACATTCTACTGTCATTTTCAGATGATAATTAAAATGACAGCTTTATTTCAAACAAACGAAATCCAATATTCATTAAACAAATTTTCTATCTTCTACTTAAAAGTTAACACACGAACCGCCCTGTAATTATGGAGCTGAAAATAAACAGTGAAATGTGCTGCCGCCAAGGCCACGTGTATCGGGACCGCATGCTGCACGTAAGGGGTGATATAAATACGTACTATCTTTTATACATATAAAGCACCCCAGGAAGGAAATTGTCGTAGGTTATACAAGTGTAGTGCCTTCTATTTTAACGTTATAATCACTCTATGTTCTAACTGCGAAGACGCTGTAATAAGGATAACGTGGATTTTCTAGTTTCACTTTTCTCAGGATTCTAGTACCCGGTAATCTGCCACCAAGTAGATTTAGGACTAACAGGGTAACAGAAATCTACTAAACTATCACTTAATAACTCAACTAGCAGATAACAATATTTAACTCTAATCACGGTCGACTTACCAAGTTTTTCAAGATATCACAACTAAATCGTCATATAAATGTCAGTCACACAATTCAAGTAATATTTAAATAGGTTATTTAATTTAGAAGTAAAATAAAACTCTAATATGGTTAACAGTTTACATAAATATCATAACAAAAAAGTTTCAAATTTAGTTGTCACACAAATAATTACTTCGCCTTCTCTATAAAACCCGGTATAATTTGGAATTTGGAATAGTTTAAATTAATTACCGTTAATCAGAATAAGCTCAACTCGCTTGGAGATAATATCGAACGTCTTCTAAACATATTCAGCTCAACTCACCTTGTATTAACAGGAGTAACAGCTTTCCAGAACATATAATAATATTGCTTCACAAGTGTCGAAGTCAGAACTTCTCTCCACAATTTTGTATATAATTCAAACGTAGATACAGCGAATAAAATCACGAGAATGAGGGCGTTAACTTGGTTATGAAGGGTTTTGTAGAGTAAGGCTGCTGAGTAACAAATATTTTAAAGCACGGTGAACTATCAATTGCGTTACATAGTAGGAGTTCAAAGGCTCTACTAGGGTGACGTACAAAGGAATCAGTTTGTCTTAACTGTACATATAGCATAGTACACTGAACTGTCGACAAAGCTTTCTTGAGGCTAGCAATCAGTGGCTGAGCCGTATTCAAGTACAATTAAGAAATTAAATTTATAATTTCTACGTGTAAATAATGCATTCGTTACACAAGTATACAACACGTCTGTGCAATTCCAGGGAAAACAGTCCTCCCATAAGCCACTAGTCGCTGAGCCGGCCGAGAAATTTTCTTCCATTTCTGCAAATCCCGAAGGTACACAACAAGCCCTGCGTAACAGTTCGTAATATGCGGGTTTTATTTTACGGATGGGAAATGTCAGACCGATTTCCGAGTTGGGGGACGACCTATCGGCTGCCCACGACTCATCAAATTACTCGTTGCTCGTCAACCCGGAAAGTTTTACAGTCGATATAACCGAGAATTTAAAGTCAGTACAACAACAGCCATCAGTCAGCAAACGATCCAGTTTTTATTCTGTGAGTATCTTTTCTAACTGTTAAAATCATCATCGTTTCACCTATAACTCCCAAATGAAAACGCACGATAACGTATGAACTTTCAACAGAATTGGACACACTTGGATATATTCATTCAGAACATCGTTAATGTACACTATGGTCTCAGAAACACTCGATTATACAATTCAAGTAGATAAGAAATTTGCGAGCAGCCTTCAGTCCAGATGAGGCCCACGCGCGTAGGCGCTTTCCACCCATTAACACAGGCTTACTGCAGAAGCAGCCAATTAATTCCGCAGTCTCAACCAGCCGCTCCTTATTGCAAGTTGGTGTCCGACGATTCTGACCTGTCGTAGACTCCCTCAAAAGTCCACATGGGTGGGGAGGGAACATGTGTATAGTCAATGAATGACACCATTTCGAAACAACACTACTACGAGTACATCAGGGAATGTTTTGTGGAGTGTGCCAGTAAGCGAAGAGACTGGACCAACACAACAAAAATCAACGTTTACGCTCAAACACAGGGCAAATGCGAAGTCCTTTTCGAGGAACATAATGACGGATACTGCAGGTGCGACAAAATTTCTCTGCATCTAGGCGACAGCTCAAGAACATATAAGCCATAATTATTTCTTCTTATTCTTCTGTTGCAACGACTAACAAAATTTAACTTTCCAATACTGCTGTTGCTGATATTTTGTGGACGTGTTTTTCTACTACCGCTATGCTTGAACTATCCAGGGAATTGAAGGCAGAGTGGACCTAAAAGCATGATCCATAAAACGAATAGGCCTATGCTGCAAATTCTTTCGGACAAGAAAAGGAAGGTCAAAATGGGCCAAACTAAAGTCCACGATTTGGTCATTAAAAGAAAATATTACTTTACTCTTGAAGGGCCTGAAGCCGAACTTACCTCACTTATATAACGTTTGAAGCTCCGTTATATGCTGTGGTCCTTCAAGAATCACCTACTGTTCAAAACAACCTATCCCAAATATCGAAATATAATAATGTCGTCATAGATGTTCTATTCTACATGAAATGCCAACTACAGACATATATATATATACCGTTGGCTTTTATATGTAGTAGACCCGTATCCAAACTTTCGTTACATAAACACACAAAAGTGAAAGTACAATTCATTCAATGTCAGTCCCATGATACTCCTTGTGACTGCATTTGTGTTGCGTCGGGAATTTAATTTGAACATTACTTGGTGATAGTACTTGTAACGAATGTAGGCATCCAAGTTTATTGCAAATTAGATTCAGGTGGATGTCATATGCATTTTGCCGTCTGATTACTGATCACAATACAAGTAAAGTCATGGAAATGTTATTCCATACAACATGTTATGATGTATTCTTCGTTGCTCACTGAGTTTCTCCATTTTTTACGAACACGCGCGAACGCACGCACCCATATTTCACGTAACTGTTAGGAAAATGATCTGAAAGTTTGTGCCGTTGAACTACACTAAACAATCTAAATTAATTATATTAAGCTCATACAGAGCGCCTACAATTTATAAAAAATCTAAATGATGTCTTGAAATATCTGCATAAACCTAAATCAGAACTATTAATTAGTGGAGACAGAAACACGGATTACTTCATTGGAAAAAAAATCATTATTAACAACACAATCTGTCGCAAACGGTAAATTCTGCAAGAAGAAATCAAAATAACAAATACTGCCACTGATAATATATTTGTGGATAAGAGCAGACTAAAACTATCTTCTATATGTCCCACAATAAACTGCTTCCAATTCTCACAATTAAAAATATACTAGCAACAAGAAACAAATTCCCTTTAAAGCAGAGAAGCAGATTCATAAACAACAAAAGAATCATGAACTTTCAGATTCAATTACAAAAAGAAATATGGAAATCTGTTTATAAAGATAAAGATCCTAACCACACGTTTATCTCATTTCTATGCACTTTCCTTAACATTTTCCAACTTAGTTTTCCAATTAAATATAAAAACTACGAAGAAAAAGTGATTGGATTACAAAAGGAATAAACATATCTTTCAAACACAACAGAATCTGTGTACCTTCAATAAAAACAGCAATGATCCAAAAACAAAAGCGCATTATATTAAATATACTACAATCACAAGAAAAGTTATAAAACAAGGCACAAGCAACGGAACAGTAGACTTACAGCATAATCTAATAACAAAATAAAAACATGGAACATTTCCAATAAACAGGTTAAGTACATTCAGTGGAACAAGTTCCCACCTTACTTTCGAATGATGAAAAATTAAAGAATCTTACAAACGCAGCCAATACCTTCAATAATTTACTTACAACAATTATTGAAAAATTAAACAGTAAACAAATAGAGAGAGGAGATGATGTCTCGAATCTAAAAGATTCATTTCCTGGAAACTTCGGCAGCATAAAAATAATCCCAATCACTGAAGGTGAAATAAAAAGTATAATGCATTCTCTAAACAAAACAAAAAAAAAATCATCAGGTTACGAAGAAAAAACAAGTCAAATCTTAAAAACTTGTGTACCTCTCAGTCATCCATTAAGCTACATTTACAACCATTCACTATATTTAGTATGTATTTTTCCTGACCAACCTAAAATTGCAACCACTTTACAAGAAAGAGGAAAGAACTATTTTATTTTTATTTTTATGTTCATACAGTGCATTTTGATTAATTAATTTTCAACAGAATACCAATAAATGCACATAGAAGTAGTATAAAATCAATATTAAAATTACTCGCACACGTTTCGGTGTTCTTATACCATCCTCAGGGAGCTTACAAGTTTTGTCAGCTAAAGTTATGAATTATTAAAATGATAAAATACAATACAGCAGTATGTCGTTATGGTAAAATCTAATCGCTGGTAAAATGTAGCCGCATATGTAATTCAGGTCTGCAATGAATAAGATGGAGTATAATAAGAATACGAGGGGGGATCCAAAAATAACTGAAATTTAAATGTGGCGCGCGAATTAGAAATAGTTGCGCGATGCGCCGCTAAGTGCCGCGAGTCAACACAATACTCCAGCAGTCTGCCGCGTGGCGTCAATCTAGGTTGACTGTTATTATTGTTGTTGTGGCTTTTTTCTAAGTGCCTGCTAGGAAGTTCGGCGATTATTTTGACGGCTGATAATAAAGAACAAACAGTTACGTGAAGTTTTGTTTTGCTGCTGAAACTGTTTTAATGCTGCAAGAAGCTTTTAAGGAAGAAGATTTAAGTAAGACTGAAGTGTACGGGTGGTATTCACGTTTCAAGGGGGTGAAATGTCATGTGAGGACCAGCCAAGATCTGGCCGACTTTCAACCTGCCGAAATTATGAAAATCTTGAAAAAGTTCGCAACGCAATCAATGCAGATCGTCGTCGGACCATTGATGAGATTTCTGAGATAACTGGTTTGTCTTGGAGTTCATGTCAGCGAATGTTAACGGAAGATTTGAATCTGAAACGTGTTTCCGCAAAATTCGTTCCTTGGTTGTTGACAGAAGATAAAAAAATCGTTTGAATGTTTGTTACGATTTAAGGGAACAAGTTGGAAATGACCCACAGATTCTTTCTAAAGTTGTAACCGGAGATGAGACTTGGTGCTAGGTTACGACCCGGAAACAAAACAAGCATCGAGCCAATGGAAAACTCCTACTTCTCCAAAACCAAAGAAGACCCGACAGGTTCGATCAGATCTTAAGGTCATGTTGATTAGTTTTTTATGCTAATGGAATTGTGTACGCGGAATTTGTTCCTCCTGGACAAACTGTGAATCAACAATTTTACTTGAAGGTGTTGAAAAGATTACGCGAGTGTACGGAAAAAACGACCATAAATGGACCAGGGGGTGACTAATTCCTTCACCACGCCCCTGTGCGCACGGCCTTGAGTGTGCAGCAGTTTTTGGCAAAAAACAACATGACGGTTATCCCTCATCCTCCCTATTCACCCGACCTTGCGCCATGCGACTTTTTCCTTTTCCCTCATATGAAAGGCCAGATGAAAGGGAAACGTTTTGCTGTTGTCAGCGAAGTAAAAAAGAAAACGCTGGAGGTCTTGAACAACATCAGCACTGAAAAGTTCCAGAAATGTTTTCAGCAGTGGGAAAAAAGTTGATGCAAGTGTATCGAGTCAAAAGAAGAGTACTTTGAAGGAGACTTCAGTTGTAACAGTATAAAACCTAACAAACCATTTAAAAAAAAGATTCCGGTTATTTTTGCCCCCCCCCCCCTCGTATGTACCATTATAAGGAATTTGATAAATTATATCGATTGATTTGATGGACTTACCCTGGTTAGGTGTGTGTGTGGTGCGCTGGTCAGGAGTAAACTGAAACCGGAAGTGGGATACATGTAACGTAATGTCTCGTGCCAATTCGTACAGAGGGATGAAGTCCGTTCGTCGATTAATATATTATGTTTTTGGAGGACGTGTATAAGGAACGATTCCCAGCAGTTCATTTTAATTCCTTTATTACAAGGTTTTAATGGTTCTATGGTTTGTTATGCGTTTCCATATTCGTGTCTGTTACTTAATACGTAAAGACTAATTCACACATAACATGTCGTGCCCACGCCGCGCCCATGCCGATCCCCTGCCATGCCGTGTCGCTAAGGGCTTAGATTGTGCCTTTCCCATTTGATTTACACAGTGCGACCGTGTTTGATTCACACATACCATGTCATGCTCATGCCGTGCTCCGACCACGCCGTTCTGAAAGCGACTTCTCAAGGCACAGCACGGCAGGGGTGCGGCACGGTATGTGTGAATTAACATCGGCCTTCGACAGACGGCCTGTGGGCGACCTACCCAGACTCGGCTTCTTCCGGCTACCACGAGAAGTTCCATGACGGTTGTCATCAGAAACTCAAACTGAAATGCAGCTGGCCAGTGTGAAACAAAGCAACGTTTGTCATGGGCGAGGAGAAGCTGACTATTTTGGTGCGAGAACACGAGTGTTATACAATTTACAGCACAAAGATTACGAAAACAATTTAGTGAACAAGACTATATGAAGACCTTACCTTGTCATTTCTTCCATGTATGCACAGTGATGTTTATTAAAAAGCAGATCAACATGCTGCTAATGTTAAAAGAGTTGCCACTGACATGCAGTACCACATGTTTAGCCTTAACACAATAAAGTGTACAGTAAGTATTTGTGAAAATTTAAAGAAAAGTTACACAACTGGTCTGTTATTTATAATCACAGAAGCTCAAATGTCATTGCTGTTAGAAACCTGAGATTCTTCATTCTCACTTACTACAAATGAACACAAACTCCATTCAGTAGTGTGCAGCATATGTCTGTTTTAAAGTGTGGCTCACAAATTGCACTTGCTTCTAAGCAGATCTTTTCAGAATGCAGTGAAGTTGCACGGACACTCATTTCAAGATAAATATGTTATGGTTATTAATACTCGTAACATTACTTTGAAACTGTCCTTCCTCTTCTTATTGCTTCCAGTTGTCGAGAGACTGACACAACACAAGTATTGTCGGTACTTTTACTTACACGCATGGCTTCTTTACTAGCACTTCCACCGGAACAGCGAAATGTTGTGACGTAAGAGAACTCTGATGGAGCGTCTGTGTTTTCAATCACACAGTCTTGCACACTGACATCACTTCTTAAGTAAGTGTGCAAAATACAGGCAGCCAGTACTACTTTTTCTATGTTTTCAGGACTTAGCTGAATTCCGCTATAAAATAACCTAAATTTCTGAGAATGCTGACAGCATTCTCAACAACTCGGCGTGCTCGTAACATTAGTTATAAATTTGCTTGCTCTCATCGTTCAGGGCTGGAACCACTGCGTAAAGTCGCAGCAAATATTTCTTTATGTAAAATGCTTCGTCGCCCATTATTACAAAGGGCAGGAGTTCTTCACTCTTAGGCGGTGATTTAGAATTGGGAATATCAAGCGTATTGGCTTCTAGCGATTTTGCCAAAATTGATCTTGTGAAGAGTCCTCCATCACTTGATTTGCCGTGTCCACTAACGTCGATTATGGTAAACTGGCATCGACCAAAGTAAAAAGAAGTACAGAAAACATCTTTTTGTAGTTAAACAAAATGGACCCAATTTTATACGGTGTTTGTATTTCAATGTGTTTGCCATCAATAGCTCCAATGCGGTTTGGGAACTGCCACAGTAAATAAAATTCTTCTGATTTTTTCTTCCACCTTTCGTCTGTCGGTTGCGGTAATTCTGTTGGAGATAATTTGTTCGAAATTGCTTCGCAGTGTGATATGACTATAAAATGCACAGTTTTGGGTGCTATTCTGTAGCTGAAGCTTATCGATAGTTTGGAATTCCCTGAAACCAGAAATCTGAAAATCAACACAATCATATTTAACAAATAAGATTGACATCCTCCATATTTTTAAATCGAATACTGCCTTCTGGAGTGTGAAAAATCTGTTGTGATGATCACGTAGACAGATTATTTGTAATTATACATTTTTACAAACTAACCTTACAGTTACAGCCAGTCGTTCTTCTGTTCTTACGCTCCGTCTCCATCGCGTATTCGTCGTCTGTGTGCAACACCTGTTTGAAGTTTTCAAATTTCGAAAAACTCATTCTCAAATATTTGCAAAATTTTTGCCTGTCATCCATCAAACGTCCAATCAGGGTGAGAAATTCTCCTTCCTTTTATCTTGCTCGGAACACGTTATGAATCCAATATTTTCATTTCGCCCCCCCCCCCCCCACCTCTTCTTCTGAAAAAAGATAAAGCCCACAAGCAATGATCGCATCCTCCTCACAATGATCCACACCTACGATTGTAAAGAGTGGTACCAGAACACTATACAAAAGACGATCTGTTAAAGTATTGGACTAACAGTTCGGATATTTCTGGCTACCACGCGGACTTTCACGAAGGACACGGCAGTCGAAGCATGGCATTTGTGAATTATCGTGGCACGGAATGGGAGGCGAACGGTATGGGCGCGGCATGGTATGTGTGAATTAGCTTTAAGGCGTAAGCTGAAACAGGGCTGTTTGTTTTTATGTATCGTGTATGTTCTTTAGGTCTTATTCCTATCGAACCGCCAGTCTGCCCAACATATAAATTATTGCAGGTCTTGCATTTTAGTTTATATATCCCACTAGAATTCATTTTGTTTTGGATTAGTTTATCGTTTAGTTGTTTGTATATGGTGTTTGTGTCACGAAGGCTATGTTTATGTTGGTATGTCTGAATAGTTTAGTTATTTTGTGTATAAGTGGAGTGTGATAAGTGTATGTGATCCATTTTTTCTTTTGGTGTGTTTGTGTGAACGATGTTTGTTGTGTTTTAGTAATTAGTTTATTTCTTAGGTTATGGATAATATGTAGTGGAAATCCAATGTTTTTGGCTATTGTGAGTATGGTGTTCCATTCTCGTTGCTTAGCTTGTTCTGTGATTGGTGGTGTTATCAATTTATATAGAAAATGAAAGCTGCTAGTTTTTGTTCTAATGCATAGTTGGATGGGAAATGTTTAGTCATGTCTGTTTGTGTAGGTTTTCTATAAATTCCCAGGCTTAAATTATTATTGGATCTATGTATGGTGAGATCTAAGTTGTTTATGTTGTTTTCATCTACTGTTAATTTGAATTCCACATATTTGTGTATATTATTCATGTGATTCATGCCTGAATTTTCGTTGGTTTTATTTTCATCAAATATGATTAAAATGTCGTCCACATATCCTTCGTAATATAATATTTCTCCACTTTCTATACAGTGTTTGATAAATAGTTCTTGAAAAAACTGGAGGTAAATTTCTGCAATAGTGCCTTGAAATAGGTGAACCCATGGCTATGCCTTTTGTGGGTTGAAATATTTATCATTATATTGAAAATAAATTTGATTTAATATTACTTTTGTGAGGTCTGTTGTATTATGGTGGTTGAATTGTTTTTATTTAACCAAAATTTTGTGATACTGATTATATTTTCTATTGGTAAGTTGACATATAGATCTTTTATGTCTAAGGTGTTTATTTTGTGGTGACCAGTAATATGGACATTGTTGAGTTTTGTACTATTTCATTTGAGTTTTTGGTAGTATACGTATATGGTAATTCTATTAATGTGTTGAGTATTTTGTTGAGATGTTTGATAACTTTGTAAGATGGTGCATGTGTATTATCACTAGTCTAATGGGTTCATTGTCTTTATGTATTTTGAACAAGGCGCTGAGTTTAGGTGATGATTTGATTTGTATTAGGTGTTTGTTTATGCAATTGTCTATCAGTATGTCACATTTTTGGATTGTTTGTTGAATATGTCTTTGAAAGGGTTCAGTAGGATCTTTATCCAAAAAGTATTATGTGATTTTCTTGTATGAAAGTATCAACTTTGTGTTTCAGTGTATTTTTGTATATAAATATCATGGTTCTACCTTTGTCTGCTTTAGCTATTGTTAGGTTGTTTTGTTCTAGTACACACTTTGTTTTAGATTATATTGATGTCTTTTGTGTAACATGTTGTGTATCTTTGTTTCAAAGATTTGCTTCATTTTTCTGGTTGCCAGTTATCTGAAAGTGTTTTATTTTGTATCCAGGTGTCTAATAGCGTTTTCTGAGTCTATTATTAATTAATTAATATAGTATCTTGGGTCCTTTTCTATTGCATAATTAAATCCTAAGCTTAAGGTATTGAGAAACTAATATGACAAATTACAGGCCTACTTCATTATTAACCATTTTTTCTAAGGTATTCGAGAAAGCTATGCACAGTAGAACATGCCAACGCCTGTATACTAACAGCATACTGGTCACAGAACAAAATAGTTTTTGAAAGAGATATCAAATGAAAATTCTGCCATCAGACTAACAGTTTATTAGCCAAGAAATGCATTTTGGAGAAATTTTCTGTGATTTGGCAAACGCTTTTAATTGCGTAAATCATCAAATTCTGCTAGCTATATTATATTTTTACAGAATTCAATTATATGAAGATTTCTTCAGGTCTATTTAACTAACAAACAACAGAAAGCTGAAGTAAAACCACCTAATAAAGCTCAAAATTTTGTAACTTATTGAGGTACACTGAAACATGGAGTTCTGCTAGGATCAATTCTAGGGCATCTATTGTTCATAATAACCTTCCCTTGAGAATAAATTCTGTATCAGAACCAATATTATTTGCTGATGATAACGATGTCATAATTTCAAGCAGAAATTTAGAAGATTTCTGTTCAGTGTCAAATTTTGTTCTCTCTCATATGGTTAAATGGTCTGCTGCTAATAATTTAGTTCTCAATTTGGATAAAATAAATATAATGAAATTCATAACAATAAATTCAACACATTCTGCATTACATACTAGTTATGAAGGGATGGCAAATACAAAATTTCTTGGTTTACAAATTGATAACCACCTAAATTGGAAGAACTATACTAAACAAATAATTCCTAAGTTACATGGGGCATGTTATGCCATTAGGTCAATGGTCCATATCAGTAACATTAACAATCAAAAATAAATTTGCTGTGGATAATTTCATTCTATTGTAAAATATGGAATATTTTTTGGGGGGTAACTCTTCCAACAGTCATATAGGAACAAAAAGTACATAAATACTGGCATATGCTGATGATGTTGCAATAATGAGTAGAAGCAAAAACGCATTGAAAGACACCTTCTCTAATATAGAAAAAGAAGCAGGAAGAAGGGGTCTCCTGGTTAATGAAAATAAAATCAAATACATTGAAGTTGCGAGAGCAGCACATAATGATGAACACCTGTATTGTGGACAACATAAATTTGAACATGTTAAAGAAATCTCCTACCTAGGTTCACAAATGAATCAAACTAATTCCATCAGTAGTGAAATCCAAGCCAGGATTCTCAGTGGAAAACGATGTTATTATGCATATGCAAAATTAATGAAATCAAGAGCATTAAACAGAAGCTCAAAGTTAAAAATATATAAAAGTTTAATAAGACCTGTAGTAACTAACAGATGTGAGACTTGGACGTTAACAAATTGAGACGAACAACATCTCAGAATATTTGAGCGCAGAATATTGAGGAAAAATCTTTGGCTCAGTGCAAAATGAAGATGGATCCTGGAGAATCAGAATAAATTATGAACTAAATAAACTAACAGGAAATGCAGAGATAGTAAGATTTATAAAAAGTAGAAGACTAGCTTGGCTCGGTCACGTGATGTGGATGGATGATAAGAGAACACCTAAGAGAATATTACAGTGGAAACCTATAGGTATGAGAACTAGAGGGAGGCAACGGAAAAGATGGCTTGCAGGCATTGAAGATTTGCAAATAATGGGAGTAAGACAGTGGAGAAAGCAATGTGAAGAAAGAGCAGAATGGAAAAAAACCACTGAGAAAGCTAAAACCCACAGTGGGTTGTAACCCCAGTAAATGAAGAAGAATAAGAACTCTTCCAACAGTGGAAAAAGAAAATCGTCACAATTGGGGCCAAAAAAAAAGTACAATTTATGCTGGCATAAATATTTTCAACAAGTTGTCACCTAGTCTGACAATCCTCAAAAATGACAAGGCAAAATTTAAAACCACCTTAAGGAAGTACTTTTATTAAGTAGATGAATTTTCATGTGTAAAGATGATCCATAATACTGTTTGGTAAAATGTTTATAGTATTTTTTAATAGTAAAAATTGTGTATATTTATGTATTTATGACTTGTTCCACATCGGACTGTCTATATAACACACTCACAGATCCATGGAATGAATGCATATGTGTGTGTGTGTGTGTGTGTGTGTGTGTGTGTGCGTGCGTGCGCGTGAGCGCGCGTGTGTGCGTGTGTGTATGCACACATGCAAAAGTGATCCTTAAATGCATGTCATATCTGTATGATGGGATTCCCTATTAAAATCACAACAAAAAGCCTCATTTAATTTTTCTAAAAGTAGCTTTATTTTGGCGCAAACTCACTCACTGGGTGGAACAGAGAATTTTTTCAGAAGCCAAGTATTCCCCATCTACCCAAGAAATTCTCTGTACTTTATGGAACCAGAAGGTTCAGTATCAAGTTCACGGTAGCTGGCCACTTGACCCCATCCTCAGACAGATGAATTCAGTCTCACCCTCAAATTCCATTTCTATAACATCCACTTAATATTATTCCCCCCAGTCCATGCTTAGGTCTTCAAAGCAGACTGTTTCATTCAGACTTCCACACCAAAACCCTGTAAGCATTTATCTTCTTTCCCATACCGGCCACATGCTGCGCCCATTTTATCCTCCTTAAATCGATGACATGAATGATATTAGGTGGGTAGTACAAATCATGAAGCAATTTTCTTGAGCCTCCTGCTACTTCTTCTGGGTTATGCCCAAATATCTTTCACAGACTCCAATTCTCAAATATATTCAGTCAGTAAATCATGTAACACCAACAAATACACTGTGCTATAATTTATGCGTACCATCTTTTACATGGCTCCTAAATATTTCAGCACTGTTAACTCTCCATCTTCAGGCAGATGACACCAAAATTTCTTTGAAACATATATGGTGATAAAGGCATAAATCAGACGTACAGGCACACACACACACATGCAATTATATGTGCATAAAGCATTTTATTTCTATCAATGCGTACAACTGCTGCAGCCGGCCGCCTGCTTACTGTAGGTATGTCTCACGTCTCACTTTTTAATGCTTCTGTTGAAGTTTTAATGTGCACTCGCAACTGCTGTGTCAGGATTTATGAGGTTGTGGTGCTTAAATATCCTGGCTAGGTGGTTGGGCTAGTCAGTGGCGTCCACCACATATACAACAATCAATTAGGTCACAATAAACATAATCTGTTGTGGTATCAATAGCACAGAGCTTTACAGGTTTTGGTTAAAATTATGTACATGGATACAATGTTGGCAAAACAGTAATAATACCGGCTATTTTTAACATGGTCAAAGTTGTATATGTCTATGTTGTAACTGTTATTTGTGTACAAACATCTATTCCTCCTTGATCCAAATGGATCAGGTCCATATATGGTGTGTAATATATGGTGTGTGGTGTGGGACTGTGAGAGGAGTTATGTTTGGCTGTAGGTGTATATAAATTTTAGGGGAAATATCAGGGTTTTGTTTTAGTGCAACTTTGACTTCAATCCCTGAATAGTTCAGCCACAATGAGTTCAAAACGTCTTGATGCAAAATTTGAACACATATGACAAAATAATACTCGAAACAACATTCAGAATCAAGTGCAGGCACTTCTTTATGAAACATATGTACATGACTTTACAGGGGCATATTTGCTGCTTAATCCTTTAAACGTCGAATTAAATCCCATCTGCCATTTGCTGCCATAATTAGCTCACCATATTCTCCATGTTAGCAGGATAAGGGTTAAGGTGACTTACACCTTTAACAATTCCTCAACATTTTGTATATCTTCTAGCATGGAAGATGTACAAATGAAATTAATTTACAAACTTCTTATGCACCAGTATTACCAGCTGAAATGTAACTGGCGTTATTCTAGTGTGCTATATTTATAGAATTTAACCTGGAATAAACATTTAAAAAATTTTCTTCACTTCTGTCAAAAGCAAGAACACTGTAATTTTCAGCTGCACACAGGAAATGACTTCTTCAATACCAGTTTTATATCTTCAAATACGTGGCTGAAACACTGATATATATATATGTCAAAGATATGTGAGGTAATTATAATCAGTCATAAATGATATTAATTGCACTCGGTAACATAATGCTAAACTCTCAGTAGCCTGGTTTGAATCAGGATGCAGCACTGAAAATGACATAATTGTGTAAAATATGGCATGGATTTATATTTTTGATGGCATGTTATTATACAAAATTAAAGGAAGAGTATTAGAATGTGATAAACATGCTTTATAAAAGAACCTAATGCAACTTAAATTCAAGGAATCTGGTGCATTGGAAACAACCGCATACAAAGAAAACACCCCACAATCAAACTACATAGGCAGTTCTATCCAGAACTTTCCTAACTAGCAGCTAGGACCGAGAGTGGCAATTAAAGAGTGTCCGAACATATTCTACTTTCATACGCAGATGGCAACTTTATCAGATACAGCATGACTCTTCCCCGGCTCTCTTATCACAGTGTGTACAGTCAAACTGCGTTATTGGAAGGCAGTTCAGCTTTATAAACTGGGAATAACAAGTGTAAACTCTGTGTGGTCCATGAATTTAAGTACAGTGCAGCATGGAAGACTTATATTTCCTAGCGGAAAATTACATAAGGAAGAATCCATCAAAAGTGTCACAGCAAATTTATAAGTTGGATTTCCAGTATTTTAATTCCTTCCAATCAAATAAAAAATTTGCCGACTCATAAACAAATTTCAAATGGGTCCCTTTTAAAGAAGAAGAAAGGAAAAAGTGATAACTATGCCTTCTTTCAGAAGAGACATTGGACTACTGTGCATTCAAGCATGTCCATGAAAATCCTTTTAGGCCGTTACCCAAGGAAATCGTCATATCAAATTAATTTGTACTCTACAAGCAGCCAGAAAACTGCTTTGTTTGAAATTATACAAATTTAGTCGCGCAAAAACTAGAAAGCTTAGTTGGGACAGCGCAGTTTTGTAGCCAGGTCTGCGAAACAGTGTGAAGTGGTGAAGTCAATCCACTGCAAATTTATCTGATAGATGAATTATTTAAATGGCCACATTAGTATCCAAAATAACAGATAGTGTTCAGCAAGTAATCCGCACATAGAGGACAAATTTAGAGAACCAAACAAACATGTAGTAGTGGCAACTTCTAGACAATAATTTCAGAGTTTTTAATAATTCATTAAACGGACATCAAAAATTAAGAGTTGAAGGACATCTTTTCCAATGCCTGCTCTAACACGGTAAAGGTAAAGTGTTCCCTATCCATGCCATGAAGGCATATATGGGAAGTAGAGGTATAGTTCCATTAATCCCTAACCTCGTTACTACATGGAGGTAAGAGGTTTTTCACGCTCTGGCCACTTTGCCCTCGGAAAAGAGCGCCAGTACCCACTGAATAGAAGGATGGATGGCCCCCAGTTATACAATATATGTTGATGATGCAGATTCTCTGATTGGGTTAGTAGATTCCACGAGGGGTTTGGTGTTGAGGTAGACAATTTCAGCCACTAGGCGCTGTAGTAGCGCTGTTTTCTGAGTCAGTCTAGTGAGTTTTGCAGCCATATCCATTTGCATTGCTCCTCAACAGGTGTCCATTATTTTGCATGTTAAGTGCGATCCTTGACTTTCTGATGGCTACCACAATGCATCTAGATCAAGTTTTTATTCAAACTTGGTAATACTACATCAGAAACGCACAAATTCAAAAGTGGGGAAAATTCGGTTGAAGATAGTGATCATTCAGAGTCATTCATCCAAAGGCCTCACAGAAGAAAACGTGGAGACATCTTCAACGAAGAACAATTAATCTTCAACGAAGAACAATTAAGTACTGTTTGGGAGATTCCTTGCAGGTTTGGCCTCTCGTACAGTACATGCCACAAAATTCCAGACGACTTCAAGATGTGGCAAATCTCGGCGAAATTTGTGCTTCGATTGCGTGCGGACGACCAAAAGCAGAAACAATTTTTGCCCGCAATGCACATGGCCCTGGACTCCATTCTCCTTACTTGCCCTAATGATTTCTTCTGGTATCTGAAAATTAATTCAGCTCAGAATGTGTAGTCTCCAGCATGTCCCCACAATTCTGCAAAAATCTATGACTGTCTTACATGTGACTGCAGAGTTCCTTCCAGCATAGGCAGAAAGTTGGACTACTCTGAAAGGTACAATTTATACGAGTCTATTACAAGAAGGATACAAGCTGGGTTACAGGCAATTGGTAGACTAACTCCTATTAATAAATAAATGTGTATCTTTAACAAATGTTTCCATTACTTTATCCCTTCCCTGTAAGTTCTGAATAGTCTCTAGTGGAGTACTGTATTACTCTTCATGAAGAGCATCTTCTAGTTGCTTTTAAGAGATGAAGGAGGAGGAAACCTGTTTCTCACTTTGCTCTCTCAAACTGACCACAGTGATTCGGTGATATATAAGACAGGCAATTGTGCTGGCCAGGGAACATGTTGAAGTGCATCTTCATGCTCCTCAAACCAAGACTTAACAGTTCTGGCTATGTGTATGGGAGAATTGTCATCTTGAAAAATCAAATCACTGTTACGAAACATCATATGGACCATTGGATGCACCTGGTTACCTAAAATGTCCACACAGTAACTGGCAGTAATTCGACCATCAAAGTAATTATAGGACCAGCAAAATACCCAGATATTGCTGACCAAATCATCACAGATCTGCCTTCGTGTTCACAAAAGGAAAGAGGAATTCAGGATTATGGGCTTCCTTGGGCATTTTCCAAACATAAACCCGGCCTGATGTTGGGAACAATGTGAAGAACAACTCATCTGACCATATTACATATTTCCAATCGTCAGATGTCCAGGTTTCATTATTATCATACCAAACCTTTTCATCCTTTGGCACTGTTTTCAGTAATCAGAGGTTCAGTGACTGCAGCTCTACCGTGGGTGTTGGACCTGTGAAGCTCTCGTCAGATTGTTTTTGTGCAAACAGGGTCTTCAAGATGAATACTGAGTTCTGCTGTCACCTTTGCTGCAATAGTTCTATGATTTTTTGGACATGGTCTTCTTTAATGTATGACGAACCTTTCATTTACTTTTGGTTTTTGGCCACTTTTCCTCCTAGCTGATGTCTTCCCATGATTTGTGTATGTTGTCATAACCTTGGAAACTGCTGCTCTGCATACACGTAATAAAGTGGCCGTTTTTATTACAGATGCTCCAGCTAAACGTGCAAGAAAAATCTGACCTCTTTAAAAATATGAAAAGTCTCCCATATTGTTGTACTTTCATACGAACCGTTACTAATCGCAATCTGTAATGCATTTACACAGGAACTACACTGTGTAAACACACACAATAATAAAGAAAGATACAAATAAATTTTTTTCAGTGCAGCCAACACAAACAATTTTATTCCTATACTGTCCAATGTTTCCATTACTTTGTCTAGCCCCTTATATACACATAAATAAGTGTCTGTCAATGTGTTTTCCGATTTTGGTATATTATTACTCACAGATGCTTCAAAACATATGTAATGTAATGTAATGCAATGTAATGTAATGTATGTACGTACATAAGTATGTATGTATGTGTGTATGTATGCATGTGTATGTATGTACATATGTATGTATTATGTACGTATGTGTGTGTGTGTATGTATGTACGTACGTACCTGTGTATGTAATGTAGAGGCGCGCGCACGCGCACACACACACACACACACACACACACACACACACACACACACACACACACACACACACACACACACACACACACACACACACGTCTCCCTCGCTAAAGTGCGCTTACGGCATTGTGTTCGCGCCATTTTTTTTTTTGGCGTTCATAATGTTTTGCGGTTGAACTAGGCCGGACCACGCTTCTCAAGGACGAAGCGCGAAATCAAAATTCAGTTTTGTGTTTTGAGTGTTACGATATGGTATAAGTTGCGTCTCGTCTTGCGTGTTTAGAGTACAGTGGTTAGTTTTTGCTTTTTCGTATTCGAATGGGCATAAGTATTCATGATGAGTGAAAAGCGCTACAGCACCCGCGTGGGTAAAAAAAAACTTCTGTGAAGAAGCACGGGTAAAACTTGTCATAGAAGCAAATCAGAATGCCTCTGAGCGTACTGAAGCAGGAGAATACCAGTTCCATGTTTGTCAAGTGTCAGACTTGGCGGGATCGACAGTATTGAAATAACCTGACATTAGGAATTATCACAGAAAGGTAAGGTGAGAGTACGAATTACATATATGATCATTAATTCTTACTGAACAAAGTGCCCTCACTTCGAGCTTTTTTTCTGGAACCAATAAAGACCGCTAAGTCAGGGATGCATGCACATATTTAATCACAAGAACATCGAGAGTACAAAGTCTGACAACATACCATATACAGCTATGTGTATTCATTGCGTTTAATTCCGCATTCTAAGACTCACTGAGAATGGTTTATGTAAATCGAAACATGCACAGAGACGTAATGAATTATAACATGTGTGCACTTTTACAGTTAGTCATGGAGGGTTAGCTATATAGTAAAAGGATGAGATAAAAAAAAACTCCGTGGCCTTAGTCCGCGAGCGAACTATACCGACAGAGCGGCCGCCGCCGGTCGGCGAAGTTAGTGCCAACTTTTGCGGGTAGAGGGGTGTCACGTGGTCAGCGCAACGGGTCCCCACGGCCGTTAATCTCCGTTTTCTAGACCTGGAGCCGCTACTTTTTTATTCAAGTAGCTCCTCAATTGAAAAGGATGAGATAAAGCACTTTAAAATACTCAAGGTTGTTAGAACAAACCTGGGCATGATACTGGCCCTGAAAAACCATCTACAGCCGTCCCTTAAGGTAACAGTTAATAATGAAAACGAATCTTTCACAATCATCCTTTAAGGTAACGGTTAATAATAAAAACGAATCATTCACAATCATCGATATCACAGCATGATTTACAGACTGAGAGAGGTTTCTGCTCCTGACAAGCAAAATATTGTTAAAAATACATCACTTAGTTTATTTAAAATAAACCGCAAACTGTTTGTGTGTGTGTGTGTGTGTGTGTGTGTGTGTGTGTGTAGGGGGGGGGTTATATACGTGGGTGGTCTGAAAAGTTCTCGGCCTCGACAATAGATGGCAACAATATCGACAAGATTTTTTCTCTAAGTTGGTACATCTGTCATAAGCATCCATGTGAAATTGCAAATCATTCTATCAAGTAGTTTGTTTTATACAGCTGTCTGAAGCCGGAGTGTTGTCTGTATCCCTTAAAATGGATAAAATTGAGTATCGTGCGGTTATAAAATTCTTTGTAAAAGAAGGTTTAAGGCCAAATGAAATTCATTCGAAGTTCCTAAAGTTTATGGGGACTCTTCTCCTTCGTTTTCAACAATAAAGAAGTGGGCTGCCGAGTTTAAACGTGACCGTACCAGCCTTGAAGATGATCCACGTGAAGGATGTCCAAGAAGTGCAACACACCAGAAATCAATGAACAAGTGCACGATATGGTATTGGATGACCGGCGGATGTATGTGCGTGAAATTCCTGAGACTATAGGCGTTTCAAAAGAAGGTGTAGGATATACTTTGCATGAAGAATTGGATATGAAAAAGGTTTGCGCAAGATGGGTGCCGCGCTTGCTCACAGCAGATCAAAAACGCACTCGCATGAATATCTCTGAACAGTGCTTGGAGTGTTATAACAAAAATAAAACTGATTCTGTACGTCGATTTATTACTATGGGTGAGACTTGGATTCACCATAACACACCAGAATCCAAACAGCAGTCAAAACAGTGAACAGCGCTAAAGAAGACAAGGTCGGTTCCATCAGCAGCACAGCTCATGGCATCGGTATTTAGAGATGCTGAAGGCATTTTGTTTAATGGTTATCTTGAAAAGGGTAAAACAATAACCGGGGAATATTATTCCAATCTTTTAACCAGACTAGAAGAAAAAATTCGTGAGAAAAGACCCGGTTTGCAAGAGAAAAAAAAATCATCTTTCATCAGGACAATGCACCCGCCCACAAAAGTGTTTTGGCAATGGGAAAATTACGGGATCTGCACTATAAATTGTTGGAACATCCACACTATTCCCCAGATTTGGCTCCGTATGACTTCTATGTCTTCCCAAAACTCAAAATCTTCCTCGCCGGTCAGCGGTTTTCTTCGAATCAAGAGGCGACTGCAGCTATAGAGGGGTATTTTGCAGATCTTACGAAGAACCACTATAGGGACGGGATAATGGCGCTGGAGTATCGCTGGAATAAATGTATTAGTCTTAAGGGAGATTATGTTAAAAACTAAAAATAATTTTGAAATTATAAATTCGTTTTTTCATTGTTAGGCCGAAAACTTTTCAGGGCACCCTCGTGTGTGTGTGTGCGCGCGCGCGCGCGCGCGTGTGTGTGTGTGTGTGTGTATATATATATATAGAGAGAGAGAGAGAGAGAGACATCAGCATTGACAGCTGTATGCGCCTACTGGCAAATTATTAAGGGGGTGGAAAAGGTCATGTGTGTTTTAAAAATCATGATATCATGAACAGTCTAAAAGTGAAATTAAAAAAAGTATGTTGTGTAAAAAAAAGTCATGTTTACAAGCTACACAATATGACAAGCTGTAAAATGCTTGTCATCCAAGGCCCAAAATTTGCGTGGTTAAGGACATAAGAGCATGCTATGCAGAGAGGTTGATATTTCACATCAGCAACATTGATTACACTCTAAAAACATTTTATGTTGCCTATTTTCAGTCTGCAGTGAAACATGAAATATTTGTGGGGGCTTTTGTCTACAGAAAACAATATTGTCAGAATTATGGTTCCTGCAAATCTTAATAATTTTTACGGAAGTCTGTTTAAGAGATCAGACTCTGTCTCATTGCCTGCTGTATATTGTAGATTTAGTATAACATTTGAATACTTCATGTGAAATCCTCATAATATTCTTGTATTGTATTAGTTCTCTGCCTTTTGTATTTCTATGACTTACTGCACATCCCGTTGATTGTGGCTAAATTTTTAATTCCATAAATGTATAATAACATAGGCATGTATATGTGTGTGTATGTAAATCATCTTACACTTGAAATTCATTGCAGGGACAACTTTACAGTCAAACATAACAAGTTATGATGAGAAAGTAAAGATCATAACGACTCGCATTATGTGTATGTTACATTGATAATGCTGATGGATATTCAGTAATATCACCCCTCCCCTTCCCCATTTTTCCTATCACTTGCAGAAGTTTTTTTGTATGATGTGTAAGCATGTTTGAATCATTATCGTCATCATCATCCAGCTGTAAAAACAGAACATGAAGTTGTGATTCTGGTTAGATACACGGGTCTTGATCACATCACGCAGCATAGAGGTGAGTGGTCTATGTACTGTATTATACTTGTATATATGAACAGGTGTGATATGATGCTTGAAACTTGTGTAAACTGAATGGAATCCAAAGCACTGCAACTGCTGCAGCAAGGGGTGAATTTTACCCAATGCTGAATCCATGTCAGTAGTTACTGATGGGGTTGTGCATGAAGAACTAAAACACGTTTCATGCCAGGCAGACAGGGTCAGGAGAAACTAAGTTACGGAATATCTTCATCTGTAAAGTAAGCCATAATTATTGATTCAGCACTGAACCTTTTCTTTTCTCTGTCAGCACCATGAAAACAAAAAAGTTTCATGTGGCATGAGGTTTGCTATTTAGAACTGGCAAAGAGAGAGAGAGAGAGAGAGAGAGAAATCCTTTATTGCTTTTCTACATTACTTTAGGACACTCCATTAGCAGGGCTCAAGAAAGGCAAGTGAGAACGGAACTGAATGTTGAATTGAACATGTGAGCTTTGAACCTGTGCTGATCATGACTCTACATGATGTGACAAGTGGAAATGGTCAGAAATTGATACAATTTGCACAAATGCATGACACATTTGTAGTGAGTACAAAAACTGACATAAAAAGATATATAAAGGCACATGGATTATACCTGGTACAAAGAAAACAAGTCATATCATGTTTTAATCAAAAAATATTACCCTCGACGATGTTTGATCAATGCGAGGACTAAACTGTCATTCCGGTCACTTTTTAGTAAGAGAGATATTAACAGAAAATAACGAAAATGGAAGATGATAAACATAAAAAAAAAAGAATTGGATGATCCAAGTTTCACTAAGGAATATAGAATAAAATTATAAGGAAAATGGTATAAAATGGGGTATGTCATCAAGGAGAAGAAGACCTGCATAATAGAAGTAACTGAAGAGATGATTAGTGAAAAGAAAAAAAACAGAGAAATGAGGAATGGTATGATGACAAATGCAAGACAAACCATGATAAATAGATATACAAGAATAAATCAAGAAAATTGTGATGAAAAGGGGAAAGAAGCATATAGAATATGTAGGGGGGGAAAAAAAGAGATGAGGAGAAAATTGGAGGAAATACAATAATAAAACACATTGTGAAGGAATATAGAAAATTCTATACATATACCAAGAATCTAAATAAAGAATATTAACCAATAAATTTAAATGTATTAGAGGTGAATGGACAATCGCTATCTGAAAAGAAAAAAGTGATGGATATATGGAAGGAATATTTTCAAGGAAAACAAAGGGATCAGGGTAAATTAAACAGAGAATTTGATATGGAAGAAGACGATTTTAATGAGAAAAATAAGGAAACAAGTGAACCAACATATGTGGAAGTAAGAGATATAATATTGAAGGCTACACACCAAACAGCACCAGAGACAGGTGGAATAACAGCAGAGATTCTACAGAAATTGGGCCCAGCTTTATGAAGAAAGATATATGGTTTAAGATTATATGGAATAAGGAAGAAATACCTATAGGTTGGAAGATGGGGATTGTATACCCAATACACATAAAAGGTGATCAGAATAAATGTGACAATTACAAAGGAATAATGCTTTCACATTGTATGTACAGCAACATCAAGGAAAATAAGTAACAGACTGACAGAATATGCACAAAAAATAACAGATAGTTACCAAAATAGATTCAGAATAAATAGGGGAACAATTGATAACACACATATATTGAGACAAATAATAGAAAAGGCATTAGTGTAATATACAAATAGATATACTGTTTATAGATTCAAACAAGCATTTGATAGTATTTAAAGACATAAAATGATACAAGTATTACAACTACAAGGAACACCTAGTACACTTATAAGATTAATAAGGATGACACTTTTAAGACTCTAAAGCAAAGTAGTTATAGAGAAAAACATGAGAGAAAGTTTTAATGTTAATGTAGGGGTAAGACAAGGTGATAAATTGTCAGTCATTTTGTTTAACTTAGTACTGTATTACATCGTAAAGAAATTATATATCAGGGAAATATATCCAATAAAGTGGTTCAGATCAATGCATATGCAGATGATGTCATAATATCTAGAAATCTCAAAGCCTTGGAAGAAGCATTACAGGAATTAGATACTACATCAGAAGAAACAGGACTGATAATCAATCAAGAAACAACAAAACATACGCAAGTAAGTAAGAAGACACAATCAGTGTAATCAGATAACAGTAGGAGGGTATACAAATGAAAGAGTCTCTAGTTTTCCTTGTTTAGGTTCAGTAACAAATGATGACGATAATAAAATGTCAGAAGAAATTACACACAGAATTAAGAAAGGAAATAGAGCCTGTTATGCACATAAGGGATTAATGACCTCTAAATTAACAAATGTACTAAGACAAACATCTACATGACATTAATAAGGCCAGTAGTGACAAACGCATGCAGAACCTGGACAATGTCTGTATGGGACATAAGAAATTTGTTTTTGAAAGACAAATATTAAGGAAGCTATTTGGATCAATTCAGTGTAAGGAAGGATGGAGAATAAGGAGTAATAAAGAATTGCAGAAGTCAAGAAAAGAAGCAAATAATGCTCAGTACAAAAAAGCACAAAGAATAAAGCGATGGGGACATCTTAACAGAAAGGAAGAAATAAAACTAGTCAAGAAGATTGCTGAATGGAACCCTATAGGAGTAAGCACCAAAGGACGACCAAAGAACAGATGGAGAGATGCAGTAATATATGATTTAAAGAAGCTAAAACTATGAAATTGGAGCCAACTCATCAAAGATACAAAAGCCTGGAATAATGTGGTGCAGAAGACAAAACCCAAGTAGGGTTGTAGTGTCAGAAGAAGAAGAAGATTTACGGCCAACTTACTGTCAGTAAACCATTTACTCAAGTGTGACAGAACTATGTTTGAGAGAGAAAAGAAGACACTAATATTTTACTAGAAAATATGATACTAGTGTCAGCAGCAAATATTATGGGTACTGATTGAGTATTTACTCTTGCAGACACATTATGTCACACATATTATCTTTAGGAGGCTTACAAATCCCACATCTGTGTTTGTTGTCCTTTCAGCAATGTAGTTCACACTGAACAATACCGCAGTAATTTCTAAGCAATTTGGGATAAGTTATCTTGGTTTAGTTTGGTCTTCCTCTCTGCCACAATTTTATTATGTTTACTTCTCAGCAGTGAGCTGTATCAACCTTTTAAAGCCTACTGGTCATGTGATGCACCAACAGTTTAACATTCAACAATTGTACCTTCTGCCCACATTGCATTTATGTGTTTTATATTTATCTGAGAACAAACAGCAACTTGTGCCACTTACAGCATAAACTGATGGTTTTTATAACCGAGATGAAAAGTGTTCACAACGCCCCGTAGGGACTGGGTCTTTAAATAAAGCAGTCTGCGCTTTGTTTTTAAAGGGTTAAAGATAAATTTAGCTCTTTACAAGGAAGCACTACTGTCCACATACCTACAACAAACAGTTCGGCATTCACATCTACAAACACCGGGGCAAAAATGGAATATGGGTGAAGTTTGAGTGTGCTGGGGAGCAGTGTCCATGTGTAGCATAGTACAGTAGGCGATAAGACAACAATTTGACAGTTTTACCCCATCATGCCAACACCATAAATGAACATTTCTAATAAAATGTAGTTCCCTGGGTAGATTTTTCAAACCCACCACTTCAACAAATACAGCATTTTAATATGTACAAGAATTTTCAAGAAATGGTTGCTTTTTTCATCAGTGGAATAATAATGTGACACGATAAAAACTTATGCTCCGATTTAATTTAACATACACTGCTGAAAAATGGCTTGTCAAATAAGCAGCAAGAGATACCAAAGGTGTCATCACTATCTCTTTCTGAAAGATAAAGACATACAGAATGTGTAAATGTAGGCCAAGGGCCACTTTGCAATTAGCAAGTAACAATCCCAAGAATGTACTTCACTCTTCACACAGATATAAACCATACCCATAAAACAACAATTTGAAAAGTCCCTGCAGATACATTTGAATTACAGAATGTGTCACTCTGCCTTTGTTTCCTACCAGAATATAATTACCAAGAATTACAAAGAAAATATTAAAGATAATATTTATGACACGTAATAGAATAATATCGATAGGAAACAAGCTTCACATACAGCCCTAAGTCCTAGGGCTCATAACCAATCGTAAATGACAGATCATCTCATAACTCAACATACTATGTGGCTTCAAAATCAAACATAAAAAACAGCACATTTACCAATTTAATCCCTTTATCACATTCACCAACCACTGAAAGACATGGTTTGGTCCCACAAATCCATCATTATTATATAACATTTTCACTTGCTATCTGGAAATATCACATGCTTATTCTGTCCCTTAGGTATGGTTGGTGTGACTGTAGTATCAGTCAAAATTCACTGCAGTTACTGCACGTAACAGTTACACCAGCCAAACTTCAGGGATTGAATAAATGTGTGATAACTCTCAACGGTGAGTGAATGTCGCAATAAAAAGTAGCAGATCACAACAAATAGTACTTCAATTCATATACAGATTTGCTACACCATCACACACAACGCAATCAACAATTTTCAAGGTTTCGGCCTACATCCAGGCCATTATCAGACCTATACATTACATAGAACTTATTTAAAAAAAAAACATACAGTAGTCCATATATTAATGCAAGAAAGAGAGCTCACTCCTTTAAACAAACATCATAAAACTTGTTAAAAACAGTGTAAAATTACATGAAGAAAACAACTGTATATTAAAAAACAAAAATGTTTTAAATACGAATTTGATAAAGAATGTTGGCAGTTTAAAATTCTATGTGTGTAGTGAACACTAGAGTTTTATGATGGTTTATGATGTACTGGGTGTTTCATAATGTTCTCTATGATTACAAACATTTATAACAAGAAATACAAAGGACCTACCTTAATGGAATTGTTCACAGCCATAGGAAAACTGAAAAAGTTTTTTTTTTTTTTTTTTTGACAACTAGAGATGTTAGATGTTTGCATCATGGGTGACACGGCACACACTGATATGATATTCAAGTTCTTTCCACACACACATCAACATGGGTGCATCGATATTCTTCACTGCTGCAATGATCTGTGCCTTTAGGTCAGCAAGGTCACGTAGGCGGGTCCTTTGTGTACATTGCAAGAAATGCACGTTGTACAGTACCCACAGACTTACTCATGTGATATTCCAACACACAAAAAGACTTCTCCCCCAGAGCGGCCATTTTCTCACTACATACACTCGCATCACCTAGCGGCAGAAATGTGAACTACGATGAAAAACAACTTACTGGGAAAAAATTTTTTAGTTGTTCCTTCTATCTGTACAAGTTTCATAAATACGTGTCCTGCGGTTTTCCTATAAACAATTTTTGTAATCCCAGAGTACATTATGAAACACCTGTATATGTTAAAGGAATGAGCTCTCTTTCCCATGTTAATATGTGGAATACTGTGTAGCTTTTTCATAAGTTCTAAGTCATATGTAGGTCTGATGATGGCCTTGATGTAGGTTGAAACTAGTAACCATGAAAACTGTTGATTGTGTTGTGCATGGCAGAGTAGTGAATAAATATATCGATTGATCGGAGCACAAGGGAGATATATCATATACAGATTAAAGCGAACAGTACTTCAGCAACAAGACAACAAAAAATGGAGTGCATACACAACACCATTATCAATATTAACACACAAATTATACATAAGCTACGAGTGCACCAGTGATGATGGCAATACATAAAAATCATGTTACATCCACGACTATATAAATGCACCCAAGTATTCTACGAATATGAAAAAAATTATAATAAACTAGAACACTTCCAGTAAATAAATGATATCGCACTATGTGGAGAGCTCGCTCTGGAATAGGCTTTGGACCTGTCATAAGACAGACTACTAAATGAATGAATGAAAACATTTGCACTATACTACACACATACATAATGTTTAGATAACCAGCCAAGGTAAAAAAAGTTTTAATAATAAATTATAGGTAGAGGTGAACAAATTTTACAAAAATCTAGAAGCCACATCAAATTTCGAGGTGCTAGGTGAGTGCCATGAAGCAACTGCATACTCAGGAATCAAGAATATCAGATGCCACCATTTAAAATGAAGTTGCCATGGTGACCTGGTACCCGGGATTTATGCACAGCTGATGATAGTTTCCTTCTTTTTTTTTTTTTAAATTAATTTTAAAGGCACAAGCACTGAAAAGCAAAAACCTGTGCAAATACGAAGTACAGGCACAGTGGGTTGAACAAAGCAAATGCTTGGATCCAAGCCCACGCATAAAAATAATTATTTTTATACCTTTCTTATATTAATTTTATCTTTTAACATTTAACAGAAAATGGGTAATACCAGCAGGTCATTCATGTAAATATTAGAGAATCTGACTGATGATGGTTCCACAGAACTGAAATGTGTCTTCTGTAACTCTAAGACAAATGTGATTAATAGCTGAAGCTGGTCAATGTACAGTTCGGTGTATTTACTATGTGATAAATGTTCAGTCAAGTAAGCAGAAATACTCTGTTAATTCAAATGTGTACCAAATATTCTTCTATAGGGCAAGCAACAGTATCTAGTTTAACATTCAATTCCCCTATATTTGCATTACCTACAGCCCTGCTAAAAAAAATAAGACTCCGTAATCGCATGTAATGTTAAATGATTCAAACAGCATTACACTTTATGCCGCCAGTCTAAACTTAGCTAAACAATGTATCGATCAATCACGTCTCACAACTCACAATATACAACACAACAATGTGACGGTACTCCTCCAAAAGCCTGATCAATGTTTACTTCTTATACCATTATTTAACTCAGACTCAAAAAATCTCGCTTTACCTCGGCTCAGCTTTTAGCTGATGTAAACAACACTATGCAATGAATTCTCGTTACCAACAATCTATAAATTAAAAAAAAAAATTAACGACATAGAGGAGTTAAATACAGTGTCCTCAAACGCCTCCACGGCTAACGAATGCTCTTATATTCAAATTCACTCTTAATTTTCATTCATGTTACCTGTACCTTTTTTTTATGTGCAATGGGTGAGGTTCACATACCACTTTTCTGCTGTCAATGAGATTCTTATGATTGTAATTCTACATTCCTACAGACACAAACTACGCTCTGCATTCAAATGCGTAGCTATACCAGGCGTACAGATATATTTACTTACCCCATGATCTCCTTTCCCGTCGTCATTTACACCAATTACACACAAAATATTAACAAACTTACTATACCCATTCTTACAGCGGGGACACTAAACCGGAAGTGCAGACTACGTCGTGACAAATCGAACAGGAAGTGCTATCTATAGCTTCGCACCAGTACCTCATTAAAAACAGTTACGGTTTTTGTACATAATTTTGTCACATCTGTTTTCACATAATTGCATTTTATTTAGACACATCTCAGCGTAAATTGCCAAATGAAAAAAGCACAGAGAGACATATGACAAACGATACACTTGAAGTATTCCGTGCTCGAGTAAGATAAATTTTCCTGCCATCTTGAGATATTTAACGCCGTAAGTTGGCTAACTTGCATACAGTGAAAGTATTTTATTTTTTTCGGCGAATGCCTTGAATTGGCATGATTACTTGAACTGAATTAAATTGTACATTAGTCGGTATTTGTGCATGGATGTTTCTGTTCCAACATTCGAAGGCAGAATCGGCAAAGCATCCTCAAGGCAACCCACAGGATCTGTACAAAACTTCCTTAATCTCGACTTGTGAAGCTGGGTAGTATGGTGATGACGCGTTGGGTTTGGAAAGAGGCCGGCGATTCGAATCTCGGGCGAGACACCAATTATCATGTAAATTTTCGTGCTGTGCCTTGATCCCTCTAGGCAGGTACCAAGACCACCTTCGACCTCGACACCTTTCAAACTCACCAATTATCCTATAATATGACATACTGTAGTGTAATATCATTCTAACACCAGAAAAATTAATATCCACGTTAACTGTGCTGTGTTCATGTCCCATTGTGATTATATCATGCTGAATGTGCTACATAGTAGATTCATCTTCATTATGGTAAAGTACTTAGCAAATCTTGTTGGTTTCCTTCATTTGTAACTTGCAATATTTCCAGGTAAACGGTCAGGTAATTATACCATTTCATGATACAATGAACACTTTGCAACAGTTAAATTACAATATTGAAGTAGTTTGGTGCAATCCATAGAGGATGTGCAGTTGTGTTGTTTTAGCCTTAGGGACATTCCAGAAAGGTGTATAAAGCAACCTGGAATAGCCTTACGTACATACAGAGGTCCATTGCTGTCTAAACTTCAGCATTTGGTGGTTGTGCTGGTGGAAAAATCACATGTCATGGGTTCATACTTCTCTCAGTACATCACAGAGGGAAAGTATGAATGTTAAAAAGTGTGCGGTGTTTCACTGTTTGTATATAGTAAACTGTAAATAAGAAAAAAAAAAAATACTACACATAATACTTGAAAATGATTGAAATGCTTCTTAAGAGAACAAAAAGTATGCAAAATTACCTCCAAGTTGATTTTTTTTTTACAACAGAAACATTTTGTGCTTTCTGAATACAGCTCCTATACCTGATGAACAAATTTCCCTTACATTGGGCCAGCAATTAGCTAGCCATGGTTGACAATGTTTACTTCAACAATAACAGAAGAAATAGAAGTTTTGAATGTGTTATATTTGAGACAAATTAATATAAGACACACACTGTCCATGACTGCTTACAACAGAAATCACTTGTGTGGGAGTTGTAAGGCACTGTACGACATTATTTACATATGTAAATATGTTACTCATTAAAGCTCAAAAACTAAGTTGGTTTGGTCACATACAAAGGATGCCAGATACCAGAACAGTTAAGAAGATATTCAATTGAAAACCTCTAACCAAAAGATCACAAGGAAGACCCAAGTACAGATGGGAGGATAACATCAAACAGGACATCTGCCAAATGAAGATTAAAAACTGGATAGCCTGCATCCAGGATCGAGGGAAGTGGAAAGGTCGTTGAGAAGGCCAAAACTTTCAACTAGGATGTTCAGTGCCTGGAAGAAGAAGAAGAAATACGTTACTCATTTCAGGAAGGTTAGAGTAATTCACAAACTTAAAAACTACAAGCCAAAACTGCCATACTAGTGAGCTTGTTGCACACACAATACTTTTCTTTGATAAGGTTAATACTGAAGGTATGACATACCCTAATAGATGTTTTAGACAAAGTAGATTTGATCATATTCAAGATTTCATGCTCATACATTGTTACTGAGTCCTGGTTTTGAGTTTTCTTACCCTGTGGAAGTGAGTTATATTGCTGATGTTGCACATGAACTTGCTGCTTGGGTTAAACCAATCCTGCATAAGAAATATACACCAGCAGGAAAGCTGAAACAGTGCCTTAAAAACTGTAACAGGGGTGTGCTTGCTTGAAAATGTTCAGTCATCTTGGCTAAGTGCTATGACATGTTCATATTTAAAACTGTTGCTAGTGTCAGTATCAGGCTTCCCCTTACAACCAGTTTCACGTAGGGGGAGAAAAATCTTTGGGTGAATGAATGTCTGGGACTTAAAAACTTATAGATACTGTGATCACATCAATCTGAAAGTCTCTTTTTACTATAGCAAGAGGGCTAAACCCCTTTTTATACCCTGGCATTTGCCTGACAACTGAAGAAAATCATGAAAAACCTGTCATGATAGTAGCATATAGGATAACAATGTAATGAAATATATAGGAATGTGGGGTCATCCAAGATTTAAGGAAGAGAGGGGAGCTAGTGCTTGGTGCACATTAATCGATTAAAAAAACAGCCCTTTTCAGAGACCCATCCAGTTAATTTTTCAAACGCAGAACAAGCAACATGCAATGCGTCTGTGAGACCATTTGATCAAGGGTAATTTACATCAGAAAGGGAGTAACATTACGTCAAAGAGGATGTCAGATCCAGAAGAAAGGGTGGAAGAATGAAATTATGGAGCTGGGAGAGCTTTACTGGCCCTAAATGAAGGGTCTGTTGAGTATAAATGTGAGGCCCTCTGTGCTCCATAAGTGGATGAAGTTCTTTTAGGCCAGGCATTTCTTGCAGTCACATTCTATATTGAAACTTCTGTGTAAATTGGATGTGAGTGGTATTACAGATGACTGCTGACAGGTGCATATCTGCTATAACCAACCTATTCTCAAACTGTATCTGGTGGACCTAGTTGACCAAGTGATCAGCCACAATTGAACATTCCAGATGAGAGTCAACAGTCTCCCTGATGCTCCTTCATGAGTTCTTTCATTGTGCATCCTGTCTCACTTATGTATGTGCGTGGGATCAGGGCAGTTTCCAGACCCATGCTGACTTTTCCCATTTTCATGCTGTGCGGCCTGTGGACATAGTTGGTATGAGTTATATAACAGAATGCACAAACAAGCATTCAGTGATCTCCAGCTCCATCAGCCATAATACTTGGCAGTGCCTGAACACTCAATCAACCAAGATCACCACATGCATTTATACAACAATGGCTTCAGCAAACGCTGTCACTACACCAGCAGAATCACGGACACAGTGACTGAGATGAACACATAGAGAACTTTCAATAGAGTACAGGACTTTCACATAGGCCTGGAAATAAGAAATATCATGCAGACACTTTAGAAAGAGGGAGGAAACTACAGTCACTCAAAATGGACCACTCACAGAGGACGCAATAAGTGCTGCTAACTCCGTAGTTTTTTGAGATCCCCCACTTTTACTAAAACCATATTCCCTCTCTGACTCACAACTACTCTGTTTTTAATCCCTCCTACACCCACACTTTCCAACCCTTCAACACACAGGGACTTAATGCTACAATCAGTGCCATTCATTCCACATCCAAAAAATAAAATGGATGGGGACCTACAAATGGCCACCTCTATCCCTCCACATGCATGGATTCTACTGGTCGAGACCAAGCATTAGAGTCCCTTCCCCACCTCCTGCGTGCCTTGGAGGGTCAGAGTTGCCTCTTATATGAACACATTTTCATCAGCAAGGCTGGACTGAAGGCTGCTCAGAGACAGTATACTCCTCACAACAAGAGAAAAAGCCTGTCCATGAGAAATGGAGCACTGCTCTGTCAGCAGCTTCACTGCTCAGAGTCATGTAAAAATGCTGCAAGTGCTACAATCCACATGACGTCACATTGCAACTACCATATCAGGGCACCGACAATTTTTACTTAAAGTAATCTACTGCAGGCAACCCCTTAGTCTGGAAACTTAGATTGCACTTCTGTCAACCATGGGTTGCTTCTCCCATCACAGAAGCCTGTAGCCAGAGTAATTCCTCCTCAGTTACAGAGAACTTTAGCCAAAATGACAACAACCTTATTGGGTTCAAATTTCCCAACATCCGAGCAACCAGTAGCAACAGTCCTGAGTATGAACACATAACAGGCCTTCTACCAAAATGACACACCCTACTAGCACAATCAGACACTGTGTAACAGTACACAAGGCACTGTTTCCCAGTTCCTAACATACGTTTCTCCACCTCTAGTTAGCTAATCCATTCACACACTTAGATTTCGAAGATGGTGGAAGTATGTTCCTGCAAAGTGTCTGAATATTCCCCATAGTGCAAAAACCTAACAAAAGGGTCACCATACATTGCTGTTTATTGTTGTAAGAATGATAGAATGGTAAATACATGAGGAATGCATCAAAAGTATTATCATCTCTATTTATAAATGCTAGTATATTATGTACATTTCCATAGCAGAGGAATAATTTTTAGTAAACAAATTTCCGAAGATTTGATTTTCAAATTTCCAGTAACCAATCTGTTAAGACTGTTGAATATGATGTCCTAAATAAAATACATCAGTGTGTTAATTTTAAAATATGGCAGGCATCTGCCTCCTGTACTGTTGTTTTAATGGAGTCTTATTTTCAAAATAAGAAATCTAAAATAAATTTTAAGATGTATATTATTTATCTGAAATTTTGAGAACATATTGCAAGAAAAATTGGACCATTTTATATCCTGATTTTATAATAATTAACATAAAACGTACTTTATTTTAAATGTAATATTGTATGTTTCAACTTGGACTAGAAATTAGAGACCCCACTTCTTGGTAGTGCACATTATATTTGTCTGTCACAATTTATACACATTATTGAAAATAAATATATTATACTTTCTGTACCTATACATGTTAGTAATGTTTTAAACTTTCCTTGCCTTCTTTGCTAGTTGAAGGGTGACAAATGAACTAATGAATGAATAATGATTAGCAAAATTTCACTAACTTGGTCAGACATAACTATCCACTTGTTTGTTAAAAACAAACAAATTTATATTTTGAGAAGGGGTGGAGGACAGGAATATAAAATATTAAAATCTTAACCACAGCCTCAAGAAAAGAATGAAATGCAGTACAAAAATTACATATAAAGTAATTTACATATTTAAATATGTTTTACAGATGGCAAAAGTTTGCTAAACAAAGAGTTCAAAGTAGGAAAGAATTTGAAAGTATGACTGAAAAACCCTTTGGCATTACTGAATATAAAATCATCACAAGCCAAAATACAGTTTTTACCACTGACTGAAAGAAAATAAGCAAATATTCATTACTGTGATGAATTCCCTTCATCTAAATCATAACAATGAATTCAAGTGTTAAGTACCGCCTGAGAACAGAAATATAAAACTGTCCACTGATTCAGATATGCTTTCTAAAACATCACTTCTAATAGTATGTCTGCAATTTTAACAAGTATCATAAATTTACAGAGTTATATAGCATGACATACTATATGCATACAGCCTTTCCTGAATGTCATGTAAACCTCACAAATTTCTCCCATTTTTTGTCACAAAAAAAAATGCATAGTTCATAAACCAACACCTTTATACAACGTCCACTGAAAACATTTCTGGAAATGTTCACCTCACATATTATCTTACAGTACGTCAGCTAGCAGGAACTGTACACATGTCCATGATGGATATTATTTACAATGGAAACAAACAATTCACCAATCACAACACTCAGCTGCATTCAAACACACTGAAGCAATACTATGAATTCGTGGGAGGTGGTCTCCTATCATAGTCTCTTCGATAGTCTCTCTCTTTGTTCCCCCGCCAATCTGGAAATCCACTTCCTGGCCCAACAGGAGGACCGCCAACACCCAATGGTGCCCCTGGAAACCTTTCTCTTGGAAAGTGAGGCTGTATTTCTCCTGGAGGATAAACAGGAGGTGACCCAAATGGTGGTCCATAATGACCATAATTTGTTGGACCTTGATGAAATCTGCAGCAAGAAAAAGGCAGTATAAACAGTACATACTTGTAATAATCTGAATGGAATAAAACACCAAGTCATCACATTTTTCTGCAAATTGTTTCTGTTTATACTAATGACATTTTGCTACTTCACTATAATGTTCTGCAGACTTAGGTGGAACTCAGAAGTTTAACTTACTGGATGAGTATAAATGTGTATCTACATTTTCCCAATCAGAAGCTTTCAAGCCAAATGAAAGGAACAGAATTCTCTCAGGCTAGCAGCCAGATGAAGTAGTGAATGGCAAATAAACCAATGTTTCGAAAACCACCTTTAATGCCCTGATGACCACGACAGAGCTGGTTCTCAAAATGGTGGATTATTCACCTTTCAAGCACCTTAAGTGGCTGTATCCCATTTCACTGTATTCTGTAAACTCCTTATGCTATAAGGTCATTTTTTTGCTGTTTGAATGATAAGTGGCTGCCCAATGCTCAGCTATTGTTACATCATACACTGAGTCACGGGAGGTTTAACAGTCAGTGAAGGAGGTGAGAAAAAGATTAGCTCTGATAATAACCTACAGAAAGTCCAATAAAAAACAAAGCAGCGCTACAGAAGATGCTGAAAATGTTGCCCTCCTGACCATATGCAGTCAGTAAACCAGCAAAAGTGTTGTTTACTCTCTGGACTTCTTGCCTGGAAATTGTTGAAATCTCACGGAAGTTGTTTCCTGGTTCTTCCAGAATGTGATGATTTGTTCTATACATGTAGAAGTTAATCATCAAATAAATTGAAAGTAAATAGTGCATCCTGTTGGTTCTTATTACACTAAAAATTCATGATGCATGGTACACAAAATGTTAAATTTGTTCTATACACTTTATCTTTTAAACTTCCCATAAATGAAAGCAAGGTGTTAAATAGGGTGAATGTACAGGACAAAGACTGTGCCTAATTGCACTGTTTTCAAATGGGAGTGATTTCAGCTGTTGGCAATAATAGAATCATCAGGTTTGTTGCTGGTAAATGCATTTCTGTCCATCAGTTTTAGTGCAGCTGTATTTCAAATATGAATCTGGTGGAAAATGTCACAGAAAATTTCTCAGCTCAGGAGATGAGCGCTTTGACAATGTCTGGACGAAGGACCACAAAACTGTTACACTTGTGACCATGTAAGACATTAGTAGTTAGTGCTCTGAAGAAACACGATCTGGTTGCAAGAATACATTTTTGTAACTGGTTTTTTCAGTCTGTATAAAGATGGAGAAGTTGACCCACATTTAGTGTTTTACCCTCAGGGAGCCTCATTTTCCTTATGTGGAAAGGTGAATTCTCAAAACAGCCACTAGTGGAGTGCAGAAAATCCAGGACTTGTTCACAAATTCCCTCTTCATGAAGAAAAAAATTAGTGTTTGGTTTCTGGGCAAGAACTCCAGGGAGTAAATAATGTTCCACCTGTATAATGACTGCCTTCAGTGAAGAGGGAAACATTTTCAACATCGGTTATAGCACTGCTGAGTTTTTATAAGACTTTCTAAATGTTATCATCACAGCGAATATTTTCATTGCTTCCTTCACCATCCATTAAACCTCCTGAGGCATGTGTATGATGTAATGCTAGCCAACCGCTGGGCGGCTGCTTATCGTTCAAGCAGCAAAAAAAGACCCTACACTATGCTTATATATTTACAAGGGCTTGATATTAATAGACAACTTACAAGCTGCTGCTGTTAATTTTTTTTTAATTCTCTGATAAAAAAATAAACATAAAAGGCTGTCCATCCATTAAAGCACAATTACAAATTTTGGCTACAGTAGTATGAAGGAACCACTGGAAGTTTTAAAGGTGATGCCCCCTTGTGTTTATGAAATGCTGAAACACTGCTCATAAAAGTGTGCAAAATGCTGCTTAAATTGAAATTATGTGAGAAGGATCATAACTGTGATGAATACACAAGTTAAAGGAAAATGGCTACTGTATATACATCATCATGAGTTAAAGGAGAATTATTTTCCATACTTGTTTCAGCCTATATGGATGTGCACTAACAGACATCATAATTTGGAAAAAAAAAATAAAAATAAAAAATAAAATGCACCCTTTTCTCCATCATTTTTATGGCTCATTCTACTATCATTCTTTCTGAATTTTTATCTGCATTGCAAAATGCTAAGAAGTCATTTGTAACATCAGTTTTAAACACATGCTTTCAAACAACCAAGAACACAGCAACTGTTGCAAGAAAATCAAGGGCAACAGAAGTAGAATGCTGTTGTTCCCACCAAATTATTTTGGTTTACCATGCATTATGTTGTATCTATTATAAAACTACAATAAAAATATTATGTGAATAAATCTGTAAACTATAAGCATCAATACTCTGAGCTCTCACCGTCTTTTGTTCAGTATGCGATGATTTCTCTCTCTTTCTCGATGATAACCAGAACCTGAACTCGAGCTTGGTTGGCGTTGGTAAGTATCAAACCTCTCTCTCTTGTGGTCAACATTAAACCTAAAATGAAGTACAAATTAACAATATGCATGATGTGTAGTCTAAGAACAGAAGTCTACTTCCTAATAAATTTTCTGTTATCATATGCACCACAGTCATATATTTGATGCGACACCAACAAATTACTACTGTTTCAATAAATGTGTTCCTTATTATTCTGTTAACAGACTACTGTCATCTCCCCTACATTCAAAACAGTAAAGATGAGAGAAAAAATCCAATTATTTTGCCCACCATGCTGTACAGCCATCAGTCACAGCTTCTTACCTTAAAAATGCTTCACAAAACAGGTACATAGTTTGTAAACAAAACTGCAATGAATTACGTTGATCTGAAGAGAGAGAATTATGTGGGAAACAGATTCACACTCCTTTGGTAAAACAGTCTTCCCAACTAAATGAAGAACCTTATAACAGATATATTGCTCTGATGGTAAAAAGAAACAAAGAACAGATTTTTATCAATAAACTTTGCTTGAAAGTCATCAAATGCAACTGAGCAAGTGCTTCCAAAAAGTGCTGCAACAGGCTGCTCCTTTTCTAGATTTTCATCTCCCTTTCCTTCATGACCAAATCTGCATTAGCTGCACTGCATATGCATTCATAACAGCCAATGTTTTAACAGTGCCATTACAGTTAATGACGTGTGTGAATATGACTGCCTTATTTTCTGAGATTTTCTCCCATTCATCATCATCTATTTTTTTGTCCTTCAGAATCTTGTTAGAACTGGTGATGTCAAACTCAGTTAACTCTGCTACTGTCTGTAGAACATTTATCTTCAGTCTGCACCACTCGTTTTCTGCTTGACCAGCACACATCTAATAATGCCCTAGACTTCAAGGTTGCAGCATGCTGGCACAACTGGCAGGCAGGAAGGAAATCTTAACATCCCTTAAAACAATGTATTTGGTGGATAAGCTGCACATTTATCCACAAACAGTAAGGCCTTCCTTGTAGCAGACACATTTACTAATTAACCAACTAACTACATGGAGCAGAGTCTGCATTATATGGAACCCGAAGATTCAATATCGCATTCACAAAAGCCTGCCACATGACCCCATCCTGACACAGAACACTCCAGTACATGCTTCCCCATCCCACTTCTTTAAGACTTCAATATTATCCTCCTATCTACACCTAGGTGTTTCAAATGGTCTCTTTCCCTCAGGTCTCCCTACCAAAATTCTGTACACACCTCTCTTGTCTCCCATACATGTCACATGCCCCATTCATCTCATGCTGCTTGATTTTATCACCTGAATAATATTTGGTGAAGAGTACAGATCATAAAGCTTCTCAACGTGTAATCTTATCCACTCCCTCTTTGGCCCAAATATCTTCCTTAGCACAATATTCTCGAACACCCTCTGCCTATATGTTCCTCCCTCAGTGTGAGTCCAAGCTTCATACCCATACAACACAACAGGCAAAATTACAGTTCTGTGTATTTTAATCTTATATTTTTGGATGGCAGACTGGAAGATAAAAGGTTCTGCACTGAATGATAGCTTGTATTCCCTGACTTCAATCTGCTCTTAATTTCTTCATGAATGAATTTTTGATTTGATATGGTTGTTCCCAAATATCTAGACTGTTCCACTCTTTCAAAGGATTTATCACTCATCTTTATGTTGCGATTCTGTCCTGCATGCTTGTCTCAAAACATGGCCACATGCTAAGTTTTATTAGCATTTACTGCTAAACAAATCTCCTTACTAGCAACTACTGAAGCTCCTATATTTTCTTTTATTGTACGTATGCCTCCATCCACTATAATAATATTATCAACATAACAGCAGGCACCATTCTCACATAACATCCTTGTAAGAAATGTATAAATATCTTCATTGCAACCCATGTCTTACAACAAAGTACACACTTGCATGGAAGCAAAGATATGTTTTTTGAAGACAGTATTTTGGTTTAGCACATTTTATTATAAAGAGGGGTTACAGGTTCGAACTACCATCAGAATTTCAACAGAGTAAGACTTTCTTTATTTTTCTTTGCCATGACATGCTACTCCCTTCATGCTGTAGTTTCTGTTGGACATCAGACTGTAGAAGAATCCCGTTTGATTGGTAGTGATTCTTTGTTTGTAATCACAAACAGCAGATCACACAGGGACTTCTTCCACTCTTCCACAGGATCTTCTTATACACTGCCATGTTCATCATACATACACTTGCAAGATATGCAATGGTGTTTATAATTTGTCAGCACACATCTCAGGCTTTAAAATTGTGTATTTTCAGCCTTAGAGCAACCTCAGTGGCTTTCTTCAGTCAGCTATACTGAACATTTTTCAAACTCAAGTGAAGTAATAAAATTTCAAGTGCTTCATTTGGTGAAGTCTTCACATGTTTTTGATTATGGAAGTAGCTGAACATGTTTCTCAATTTCAACTGATGCCACAGCTGGATTCCTTTCTGCTTCCACAATAATTTCACTTTCTCATATACTGTTTTTTTAATGTCATGGCCATTCATTGTTTTAACACAATTTCTACAAAATTATGATACCTCTCTTCAACACTAACATAATCCACAATGTTCGTTTCCTACCAAGGATAAAACAAGAAGAGTCAGAGGAAGCCAGCCTGACCTTGAACAGAACTAGGACGGCCACAAACAAGTTGGATTGTCTCTCCCCCACCTCCC
>Ga0268261_10000158_pt1 | contig 42295 bp, 23 predicted proteins | sample TergutNc150P1_FD_190353 | JGI IMG/M metagenome (GOLD analysis project Ga0268261, IMG submission 190353) | Nasutitermes corniger P1 segment gut microbial community from laboratory colony in Florida, USA - Nc150 P1 (SPAdes) (version 2) | ecosystem: Host-associated > Arthropoda: Insects >... | reverse complement strand
GACTCTCCCCTTAGCAAGTGCACAAGACGGCCGCCTGCAGAGAATGAGAATACCAGAGGCTGTATACATGTACAATTAACATCATTGACCTCCTGAAGATGAGCGGATGAAGCTCGAAACATGTAGAGGAACTTAACTTTATGTAATTTATATAAAAAACTGTGTATCGAGTTGGTATCAATAAAGGAACAAATCTCAACGTCTCTTAATAAGTTCACTCATTCCGTCAGTCCGTTCGCTCAAGTATATTTAACAAGCAACAAGAGAACGAATAAACCGATTTCCATTAAGTTTAATGCTGGAGAACTGTACAAAAGTGAGTAACGTCTTCTGATGTACTGCCACGCAATCTAGTATCTATTAGAAATTTTGTGACCCTTAGGACCAACCCGCCTACATTTTCAGTGTACATGCGTTCATCCTGAAGATGGAGGTAGGTCACTGAGAAACTGAGAGTGTGCTAAACAGATTATAAAAAAATAAAACATGGATTGAAGTCAAGTAGAAAAAAACGCGTGTAGCTGACTAAAACGAATATTATAGGTTTAAACTGGAGCATTCCCGTTAATGAGCGAGAATGTTTTTGGTTAACTAACTTTCGGGACATCATGTAGATCGGAAAATTTTAATCACCGTTTTGTATGATGACCTATATGCCTCCCTGGCGCATCCCCAGCCTAACTTGATAAATATTAATGGAGCAGAAAACTTCAAACATAACATGTAGAGGAAAATGAAACATACGCTTACATTGTATGTGCAATGCCATTTACCCAAAAGGTGCATGTTTTTTTTTTTTTTTTTTTTTTTTTGCGGAAGTAATCAAACAGAAATGAGCTAACGTCTCAAAACTGTTACGCTGCGTTAACATTTCCAAACTTGCACGTCGCCGATAACCACCAGCAGACCCACAAACGAAGCGAGTAATACTGATATAATTAGTTCATAAAAGCTCTAGAATCCTTAGACCTATGCACAACCCTCCGTTTGCTATGTTATATCATTTCACAGTTACCGGCACCACATTTTAACAATTAGTAGATTATAGAGGGACGAGCTGGCTTAAAACCGTCCACACGAGGTGATCTACGACCAGACCACCCCAGCTACTAAAAACACCCACCTCACCCATAGACTCCAACCCCAGCCATACCGCAGCCTGAGGTTAACCCTTATCCTGCTATCGTGGAGAATAGGGTGAGCTCCTAATAATGCCAGCAAATGAGAGATGGGATTTAACTCGGCGTTTAAAGGGTTAATAATACAACCACCCAACTCATCAGAAACCATGCACAACGCAATGGGGCCTACCGTCGAACCCCACGCCACTCAGCATGCAGATGATACAGTTGACTGTAAAATAACTTGATTATCTGTCCTTAAACACGTCAAATCAGGATACTGACATCAGATATTAGCAATTCTATCCAAAGTTCTGATTTTCATGCCACCCACTATTGTAAACGAGATCTCGATCCCCCCCTCAGAGTACACCACGCATATTGTATAGTTACTTGATAACTTAAATACAAACCTGACAATTACCAATGTAGAGGCCGAAACATGTAGTTGATACTGCAGATACTGCATGTACAACTTTTGCTGATACAGTTGTGTTCTAATTAATACATATTTGATGATTTTGTACCACAGTGAGTTATTCTCACAAAAATCTGAAATTTAGTTCACGATCGAAAAACAGAGAAGACAGTCGAACTTTGGGTGTGATAACAGTCGCAATGAATTGGAAAAACTCAATGGATTCAAATATAATAGCAACAACACCGAAAGGGGTTGCCGAACTCCAGCACAAATTGCCCCAGATCTAATAAATGCACGTAGTACCCCAAACAGCATTCATTCACCGAAAAAGAGCTTGACTACAGCAACAACGTTACATAATAGGTAAGCGCGTGTAATGTCTACGAGGGAACAGGAACTAACACTCGCCTTGAAATGTAGAGAAAATAAAGAGATGAAAACGCCAGAATTTCTATTTGTATGTTTCATAAGCCGTAGATCAATCAAACTATATTATTCTACCATTCCCAAGAAACGCACCCGGCAATTAGGAGCAGCCTACCACACACTCGAATGCCGGTCCTTTTTTTTTTTAAATCACAATCCTCATCTCTTCATGCTGCATATTTTCACATTTAGGTTGTTGCATCATTCGTTTTCCTTGCTCCTGAAGCAGGGCAAAACACACAGTGTTACAATGCAGATGCAGATTACATCAGATTGCTCTTCAGAATACAGTTAAAGAGGCAGCTATTGATATCTATCGTTTCAACTGGACCATGAACAGTTTTAATTGCCGGGCATGGCTACATCCTTCTGTGATTTATTCACAGACAAAAATTCATTTAAAAAAGCGAGAGAAACGATGTCATGCTCCAGTAATATAAGCAAATTCATCACTGTTTCAAGCACCAACCTGCTCAGATAACAAATAGCCGATTCACAGTTATTAAACCAATGAGAATAATACGCGTGTGCACTTGCCAGTATAAAGAGGTCGAATGCCAACAATCACAGTAAACTTCGACGCCATCGTCGATTTAAGTGTAAATATCGGTCCTTAATTCTAAACGGATCTGGTTCCTTCAAATATCCCGAAATGTGTCTAACGAAGCATTCTCCGGTTGCCAGGCGTCAGGAAAGGGACAGCTGGCTTGCCTTCTCTTTCTTAAATTCCGCACGAATCTCCTTATCCTCGCACACTGCCCATGTACGGATTTTCTTGTTCTGTATTTTGTCACAGGACAAATACATGAATTGGTAGGAAATTCGATGAACTTGGTTTAGTTTAATTTAGTTTAGTTTAGGTTAGGTTAGATCGGCGTTTCTCAGTCTTTGTTCCACGGAACTTTAGGTTCCGAAGAAAATTCCGATGACAGCATAAACCTCCGCGCTCGCTTTCACCAACAACTTGGTCCTCTTTGTATATATCCTTGCCTGAAAGCGTAATAAGGTCCTGGGTTAACCGTTTGTATCCGAAGTAGTTCGGTTGGTATACTAATTAGGCTGTGGGCTAGACCACCGAGGAATAGTGATTAGATTGCCGGCAGGAGGGAGAATTTTTTTTCTCTCCAAAGCGTCCAGACCGGCAGTGGTGTCCACCCAGTATTCTATTCCATGGGTGCCGGGAGTTCTTTCCCCCGGGGTAACGCGACCGGGGAGTGAAGCTGGCCACTCGTCTCCGTCTAGTGCCAAGGTTAAAAACGAGTGGAGATATTTCCTTGGATGCAGCTCATACCATACTCAACTGTGGTATACCACCCAGTCAGAGAGTCCAAGCGAGGATGTCTAGCAATATGAAGGAGGAATGCCCTGACAGATCATATTAACACTACACATACAGGAAAACAAACCAGTTACGCTTCCTCTCAGTGTTATCTGAACGTGTAAACAAAATGGGTGTCACATTTGCAAGACCTGAAGTTCTTGCAGTAGTGCTGCTATCGCACTTTCCCCTTCTCTTTGTCAAGTGACGCAACAACTCTATAAAATTATGACAAGGCAGGCAATGTACATATAACCTAACTCTGTGGCGCGTTGTTAAACCATTGTTGCAGTGGAAAAGCAATAAATGCTACATAATCTGAGTGTGTATTTGTAGCGTTAGGTATCCAGCATGCAATGAGCGTGCGCCATATTGTCACCTGTGGCCTGCCCGGCTCTACAATATTTTTCCACATTATCTCATAAATGGCACAATTAAAAAAATACTGAGCACAAAATGTGTGTTTTGATTTTCGCTACAACGTTTGTCTGAAACATTTTTTATTCTAAGAAGAAATGAGCGAGTTGTAATCAAAAACGTATATTGGTCGTCAAGTAAAGTACCCGTCATTCTTGTCCAATTTTAATGATACTTGAATTTTCTCGACAGATTTTCGAAAAATTCTCAAATACAAAATTTCATGAAAATCCGCCCATTGGGAGCCTAGGTTTCCCATGCAGACAGACGGACGGACATGAGGAACCTAATAGTGGCGTTTCGCAATTTTGCGATCGCGACTAAAAATGGAATACAACATTCTGAATCATTCAGTCTCTGAACTATGCCCACTGTCCTGTATGTAAAATAAAAATCCCAACACATTGTTTCTGGGACAGGATCTTTCCCTGTCCTCAGGCACAAGAGTAAGGCAGACGCCTTATCAGTGGAGCCAGATAGGAAAATCTATTGTAAATCTCTGAACACTGATTTCTACAATAGCTTTAGCTAGTTTTAGTCTTTCTTTTAGACACAGGATGATAAGCCAAGTCCAAAGGTCGAATGATTCCAGACGTATCTGCTCTTCACACAACGTACGTGAAATTCCTTTTCTCTGAACAAATTGTACGTAACCTTTTGAAAGTGTCGTGTGCACATGTGAATTTTTGCGAGAAACATCGGTATTCCGTAATTCTAGAAATAAAAATACAATAATTACACACGGATCTGTGTCTTAAAAAAGGAACTTTTAATGGACAAGGAAGTTCAAGTTTACCTGAAAAAAAAACTGGTATCTTTAAGATATTGCAAAGTGAAGCAGTACAGTAGTATCCTTTCGCTGCCGGTGAGTCAAGAAGTGGGCCGCCTAACACTTAAAAATGTCCCGCGAAATGCTAAAAATAAAAGCGTAAGTTTGATGAAAGCTGCTTGTAATTCAGCTTTACACTTGCTGCCAATACAAAATCCCGGACGCCGAATACTATCAAAAAGTTCTTTAGCCCCGAGCAAACTTACAAGGACCAGACTTCGTCCTTCATCTGACATGAAGATTCTGCTCTCCAGCATCGTTCCTTAAGCGTATTTGTGAAGAAAAGAAATACAATCACCCTTGCATCAATAAAACTGTAATATACAAGCAGGGCTACAACTATCCTTCACCCAAGTGCCGGTACGTTGTACAGTGGTTTTATGCTTAATTTTAGTACCTGCTTGTAAGGTTGGTGTAATTCCTGCACATTATTTTCTTTAGCTCTGCCCGCTTTATTTTTCGCTGTCATAAACATGAGAAACAGTACAAACATAGGTAGAAATTCTGCAATACGAATATAGTCATAAGATGATTTATAACTACGATTTCACAAGAATAATATACTCATGCTCTGTCTGAACACAACTTAATTCTTAAAGGCTGCGAACAGCTACATATTTCAGCTAGATGTAGTAGCAATCCTCAGGGTCTACATGAACGAAATAACAAGGAAGATTATAGCTGCAATTACTGGTTTGACTTCTCGAACTTACAGTGATTATGTTATATAATATATACAAAACACGTAGAGAATACGCAGTTTCAGGTCTAATAAGATATCAAGTTCAAATGTTTATTACGTTGATGATTGTGTCTATGTGTTGAATGTAATACAACGCAGCATTTCCAGTAATTTAATTGACAGCCGAGCAGGCAAGTTTAGGCAGAGACAGCCTTTGCGTGTTCGTTTTGAGCCTTGCATACCTGGATCGATGATAGTGCGTTAGAGCGTAGCTAAGCTTATTCGAATAGTGTTATATCATTTGATAACACTAAATTTCAACCTATCTACTTCGTTATTAAAGCAACCAATATAATTCCCGGTCTTGTATACATAACCAACAGCAGTTACCAAATGATATAGCACTATCTGAGTAAGCTTAACTAAGCTCTAACGCACTACTATCGAGTCAGACATGCAAGGCTCAAAACGAACACGCACAGGCCGTCTCTGCCTAAACTTGCCTGTGCTGCTGTCAATTCAATTACTGAAATTGCTGCGTTGTATTACATTTGATACACAGCTACAATCATATACGTAATAAACAATTGTAACTTGATATCTTATTAGACCTGAAACTGAGCATTCTTTCCTTATTGTGTATATATTATGTAATATAACCACTGTAATTTCGAGACGTCAAACCAATAATGCAGCTGTAATCTTCCTATTTTGTTTTCTTCATGTTCAGTCTAATGATGGCTACTTAAACTAGCTGAAACATGTAACTGTTCTTAACCTTTAAGAATTAAGTTATGTTTAGACGCAACATACTGATATTCTTCAGGTATGAATGGAAGTTTTATTTGAAGCTGTCACTCTTCTGGGAAAGCACGCAGCAGAGGTTTGTGGTTGGTTACCGACGTTTCGAGACAGCCTAACTTCGGCAACTAACTACCAAACTACGCCGCATAACATCCAAGAAGAGCGAAAGCCTCAACCACATCGCGGCGAAAGCCCGACATCTCGCAAGTTTTACTTGTTTCATTTTGCTCAGTTATCTTCCACAAAGCTTTTGATTTCCGTCTGAATATTTCAAGGTTAAACTGGCTCCGTGGCCAAATAATTTTGAAAAACTCGACACATCAACGGTTGATGACTGCCAGCATCACCGATACTCGTCTGCACTCGTTGGATTGTCTCTTCTGGCTGCTACAATTATAGCCATATTCAATAGTAACTGCTCCGAAATTCCACGGGGTTTCGCACAGTCTTGCCACAAACACAGATCACATAGCGCTGTTTACCTTCGGTACATTCTGTCACTGTACAATACTAGAAAATATATTACAGTACTGTCGTCGTTAAAAAGAAACTCAAGTGTGCAAATATGATGGTTTTAACCGGCCACATATTTCAGTGCTGCCCACTTAATTTTCGAGGTTCCATTAAACTAAAAAATCTTACATCATAAACTTTTTTATGATCACCATATACCTTATCTTCGACTAAGAGGACGACCAACAGATGGTTGAACTATGTACAAACAGATATTAATAAATGCAAAACTACAAACTGGACAGAGAGGTCAAAAAACAAAGCGTACTGGAAAAAGTCAATTAAAGAGGTGAAGGTCCGCATGGGACTGCAGTGCCATCTAAGACGAAGAAACAGAAGAAGAAGAAGAAGTGTACCTTATTTGCGATAATTGTAAAATGCAAACCAACTACGTACACATATATGGATGCAAATGGTACCCATATTTTATTCCGCCAAGTTTCAGTCTTGCAGCGCTCAATCGTTTTAAACTTAAACCCCTTTTAACAAAACATTATAAAATAAAAAAGTTAAATATTTTAACTAGATACACCTGAGTAATACAGCAACACATTAGTCAATGGAAAAGGGTCTGCAATTGTAACAATAAAAAGTACTGTATGGGTTAATGTAAACCGTGTTAATTTCACACGTACGACTTGTGTAAATATAAATTCCATGGTGACGCTCTTGCAGGACTTACACATGTCGGAATAAAATAGGGGAGTCATTTACACCCATTTATGTGTACATAAATGGTTTTTACTTTATAATTAGTCTTACGTAATTTTTGAGTTACCGGTGAATCAAAATGTCTTTAATTTTGTAGTTTCCTTCGAATATGCTGCTCATTTTGAACGAACATTAATCATGTAAGTTCATTTACTTCTGATTTTATCATACCTCTCAACAATACGTTCATCTGAAATAACAGATAGGCGAATGAGAGCTAGCAAAGTTGCGCAACTCGTCTCGAAAGTACGGCGACATGATGGCCTTCAGCGGCATGACATTTATGCTAACTGATCATTAAATCTGGGCACATTTTGTATTAAGTTTCATGCAAAATCAGAAACACCAACATGACGACTTCGTTCCGGTACAGATATGATAAAATTGTTGCATGTAAAAAACACGGTGACGTTTCGGAGTCTTAAAGCTCAATGAATTGTAACTCTGATGTCAACGGGAACAGAGCGTCGTCTCCCCACTGGACCGATGCAGCGTCTCTTTAGGGTCACTGACTGTAGGTCCATTCTCTGAGGTCCCGAGGTCAACACGTTATCACGTCATGGCTTGAGATAAAAACTTCGCTTGCGCGTGATGTTTAAGAGGAAAAATTCTAGCATTGTCATGAGAAGAAAACTAGAAAGAAGAAGACAAAATTGGTTTAATTCTTATGCGAAGTACACGGTGACTGTCCGACTGTGTGACTTGGAAGGCGGCAAAACGACTCCCGATAAAAAAAAAAGTATCCCGTTTTCCTTACTGGACACTCTGTGCAAGTGCACATAGCAAAGTGTATTAAATAAGACCAGCAGTATCGAGTCCACTAAAGAAATACACAAACGTGGACACAGCAATAATTTTTTTAAAAATTTTCCCTTTTGCATACCATGAAGGCATAAGGGTCAGTGCAAGTATAGCTCCACTCATTCTTAACCTCGGCACTAACTTCAAGCCCCTGCCGCTTTAGCCTCATGAAAGAAGCCCCCCATACCCATTTAATAGCACGCTAGGTGGACCCAAGACTAACCTCTCTTGAGCGAAAGAATACGTGTCTTCCGCACTGTCCACTCGGCTACAAGTGGATATTTAGTGTAGTCTCAATCACACATATCTAAAATTATTGAAATTCATCGTCTCTCTTCAAAAAAAAAAAACACGAACATTGGTGACATTATTTAAGAGAGAAGTGGCGTAAATAACTGCAACAATTGTAAAATATGTATAACAAATTAGTTGCTTATGTCATCGACACACGCAATTATATTGCACAATTAAATGTGGCTACATATTTCGACCAATTATATGGTCATCCTCAGGCCACATGAGCACATAAAAGCAAAATCACAATTGGAAATTTCATTATGGGACATAATTCTGATCCACAATGAAATCTGCAATTGTAATTTTGGTTTCATGTGTACGAAATGATTGAGGACGACCGTATAATTGGCTGAAACATGTACCATATTTATGATATATTATAACACAATCAGTTGAGTCGCTGACATAAATAACTGCTAGGGGGTGCTGATAAGTCCTTAGCCCGACCCACTTCCCGATGTCGTAGGACGGAACCGATAGTGTCGTTGGAAAGAGGCGTCTGTTTATGTGCCGAATTGCAAGTCTTTTCTTGCTACAGAGTGAAAGGAGGCATGTCAGGCGACGCGCGCGATTTCAACAACATCGAGACGCGAGCTGTCATCAAGTTTTTTTCCTGCAAGGCAAGGCCCCGAAGAAAATTCACGCCATTCTGACAGAAACATTAGGGAAACATGCACCATCGTATGTCACCATAAAAAACGGGATGACCCAGTTTAAACGTGGTGATTTTTCCACCTGTGATGCGCCTCGTCCTGGACGACCCAAAACAGTGACCAACCCGGATATTATTGATCAAATTCACGAGCTAATCTTGGAAGACCTCCGGATTTGGGCTAAATTAATAGCTGAGCAACTGGGCATCTCACGAGGGCGGGTTGGGTCTATCATTCATGAAGATTTGGACATGCGGAAGTTCTCCTCGAAGTGGGTCCCGAAATGCCTGAACGCGGATCAAAAACGTCAACGGTGCCAGTCGCCTGAGCAACTTTTGGAATTTTTTCGGAGCAATCCAAATAATTTCCTGTCACGATTGGTGACCATGGACGAAACCTGGTTATATCACTATGAGCCGGAGACAAAGCAACAATCAATGGAGTGGGGGCATGGCGGCTCACCCCGCCCCCCAAAAATTCCAAGTGCAAAAATCGGCTGGAAAAGTTAGTCGCCACGATTTATTTATTTTTTGGGGGGGCGGGGGGTCAAGACGGCATCCTCCTCATTGATTATCTTCCAAAGGGCCAAATTATCAACGCGGAGTATTACTCATCTCTGTTAGTGCAACTGAAGGACATTTTGAAGGAAAAACGCCGCGAGAAGGTCACCAAGGGGTTCTTGTTCTTGCACGACAATGCCCCGGCTCACCAGGCACTTGCAACCCAGAAGAAACTGACCTACCTGGGCTTCCAATGTCCTGATCACCCATCCTATTCTCCGAATCTGGCCCGTCGGACTACCACCTGTTCCCTGGACTGAAAAAAACAAATGAAAGGTCGCCATTTTTCGTCCGACGCGGAAGCCATTGCTGCCGCAAAGACCTGGCTGGACGGACAATCTTCTGATTTTTTTTAGTGGCTTATAAAAGTTAGAGCAACGGGCTAAGAAGTGCATTGAGCTTCGTGGGGAGTATGTTGAATAAATCCCGAATTTGGTCGTTGTAGCTTGTTTCCTTCCTGGTGGGGCTAAGGACTTATCAGCACCCCCTCGTATTTTATGACTTGTATACAAACAACGGCACGTCTAAGATAGAAAATAAAATATACAGTTGATCTCGGTTATAACGTCATGAAAAGAATGTTTTGAGTTGTTATAAACGAGTGTTGTTACAAACGAGGAGTATAATGTTACGGTTAAAAGAAATTAACTGGTACCACAAAATATGTGACGCCATAGTCGAGTGGTCGCATTAACCGATGTCGTTATAACCGGTTTCAATTATATTCAATTCCTATACAACTTTTCACGAAACATATTCCCCTGCAGTAATTGTCTAGCGATTCGCGATAGTGACGCGGGCAGGAACGCATGCTGGTTAACATGTAAAATGCATGTTATTTGTGTCCGAACCAAAATCGGAACACGTTCACATATTTTACAAAAACTCCCGATATAAAAGTTTATAAAAATACATTCAACTGCTCTACAGTTGTCATATGCGGATAGATGTATGACAGGGCGAAGCTAATAAGAACACTTTTGCAAATTTCCTTTGCGAGCGCGCTAAAAGTGCACTTCTGTATAAACAGAGCAAGTTGCCTATATTAACAAGCACTATGGTAGCAGACACAGCTCTGATCCTATCCACTACCATTTCCCGCACACTTTCTTAAGATTAAATCCGTATTCCAAATCGAAATACTTCCAGCAGCTTTTTGTTTGCAGCGTAATACTTGTATTTCTACACTTTAGCTACATACTCAGCCATTTGTATCTTTCTATAATGTATCAAACACATACGTAACTGATATAAATCATGAAATTCCTCATTACGTAATATCCTACATTGCTCACTAAACCCGTCCTTCTTACATCCTAATAAAACTGCTTTCAACACTCATAATTCATATTTTTACGTTTAGTACGTACCGCTGTATTAACTGAATCAGTCAGCAAACATACATCCAGTACATTTATCTGTACAATCGGTTCAACATGTTCCATTCTTTTAGTCACTATAACGCCGATAGTATAGCACTGTGCTTCAGTCAAACAGATAACAAATGCAACACATACACAAGATGCGGGGTGAAAAAACTGTTAGTCACACAAGGAAAAAGAACATTAATTAAAATAAGAAAATAGGAAGTGGGAAAAGGCCAAAATAAGCATTGCTCCAAAAGTTAAAAGTACATCGCACAGACGGTAGATACTAGCACTTGCTTTTTACGACGCCAAGAGAACAATGACACGGAATTTGTACTGTTACTCTAACAAGGGTATATCACCGTACTGCAGAACAGGATAGCTTTTACACTATGCGTTTTAGTCTTTAAAACCAACAGAGTCCAATTTCGATGTGACAGTTGCCAACGGCTAATGTAACGAGTGTGAATCTGCTGAAAATTATGGAAGACAGCGGTCTTCAGATTGCTTTAATATCTGTGGCACCTTTGTGACTAATCTGAATATGAGCGAAACCCGCATATGGCATAAGTGTAATTTGGGGCTACAAACAATAAACAAGAATTTTTACAATATAAACCTTCATTATAAAGCATAAAACATTTACGCAGTTTTATGAAGAACAAAATTTTTTAAGGGTTATCTACATTGAAAATAAACACAACGTTAATTGTGCATAAAGATGGGAGGAAAAATAAGAACTTCTCTTAGAGTTATCTAAATTGTATTTTCCTGTTTCCTTACAAAGGAAATGTACTTGCAGAACCCATGAAAGTCGCCCGCGGAACCATGAGGCTCCGCGGAACAGTGTGAACGCGACTAATTTAAGGGGGCGAAATGTTAGGCCGACGATACTAATAAGTGTATCACATAGGTTGTATGGGATGGCAGTTTGTTGCCTTCTTGTAACTTATGTTAATTCGCAGAGTAGGACGGCCTAACCTCACAGGTATGGCGAAGACCCAAACACGGCGGGTCGATCACACAAGGCGGGGTGCAGATGGCAAAACGAGCAGGCTAAATGACCTCAAGGTACCCGTGTTGAGAAGTCAGTTGTACCAACATGACAATGTGGTTTTGCGTGCAGATAACTGCAAACTACACTACCACTTTAAATTCTACAAAATGGGTGTGCCAAACCGTCTGGTAATTTGGTTAATTCACTGCCATTACAGGCATATATAGGAAAGGAGGGAGACAAGGATCAAGAAAGGACAAAAGGAGAAGGGAAGAAAGTAAGAAAGGTACAAAGATAGTCATCATCATCATACGCTTGCAGGATTTTAGGTCGTGACCTGTTCCGGTCCCATTAACAGTCAAGAAATCTTTTGAGGGTTCGTCCTTGGCTTTTTCCCCCAGATGTTTCATACTTCATAATTAACCTTTTGGCACCGGAGTTTTACATTTAAATTTTAGCACACCCTGTATGTAAAATGTGAATAATACAGAAACCAAAAAAGCTAGCATTATGAAATAAACGGCATTTTGAAGAGAAAAACGGAGAGTGTGCAGCGTGTTTAAAATACTCAGTACTTATATTTGTTGAAAAAATACAGAAAATGCAACATCTGGAGGGCAGTGGTACGCCCGTCCTATATATAGGACGCACGGTTCTTAAGAGTTAAGTGTAGTAGTCTGTCTCTGTCCATTCGCCAAACATGCTGTATCCATTTATTTCTGAAATTTTGAATTTTTTTTTACAATCAGGTTAATTTTAAGTTCCGATAAAACATCTTCATTGGTTTTTTAGTCATGCCATGTGTGTTTCTGAATACAGTAGAATTTCACTTATCTGGACGCTGGTTATCCGGATCGCCAATTATCCGGATCGGCTTGGTCCTTCGGGTAAATTTGTCCAGAATTCTACAACGAAATTACCGGTTATCGGATCAAGTACAGCACAGTGTAATGGATTCTATAACTTCAAAGCAGGCGTGGTCGAAAGGTTTAGACGCAGGTACATACTGTAAATAATAACAGCAGAACATCAAAGTGCCAATGTAGCCTATTTTCGCAGAAGAATCCTACTATCCGGATGGCTCGCCGTCCCAATTAATCCGGATAAGTGGAGTACTACTGTACTTGCAAGTCTCAAATACAACAGCCGAGAAATAAAGAAAGCGAGACAGGAATAAAAGAAGAAAAAAGAAAGAAAGGGATAAAATACGGAAGAAAGAAATGAGTAAGAAAACAGAAAAGGCAAATGGAGGAACGCGGACAGGAAAAAACAAGAAAGGGAGAAACGAGTAAGAAAGAGAAAAAAATAGTAAGGAATAACGAAATAAGAGATTAAAGAAACGATGTATTGGAAGAAGAAAGGGAGAAGAGGTGAAACGTAGAACGTAAAAAAGCGGCAACAAAATACAAAGGAAGAAAGATAAAGAAAGCTTGGAACATAGGAAAAATAACGAGTAGTTACCGACTAGGTCTACGGTATGTCGCCCGCACATGACGGAACTGGTGTTGACAGACGTCTGTATTGGGCAGTGTGCTTGTTCAGGAAGTAACAAACGTATAAATGAAGCAGTATAAAAATATGCTCACATCAAACACCCCAGTGTGTACTTCGCATCCCTCAGCCATTGAGACGAAACTACGGAACATATCAGGCTGAGCGCACTGGCGTCTAATTCATGAACTCCGCCGAAGTTTGGTACAGCGTAGTGTAAATTGTGTATTTGGATGGCACACGTTAGGCACAATGGGAATTTGTGTGGTTCATTTGTTCCTAAATGTATAAACGTAACTGCAACAACCACAATTGTTACAGTCTATGCAGGGGTGGGAAAACTACGGTCGACACGATAATTTCATCCCACCAGCAGCATTTCAAGAACAAAATTTTATCAAATCAAAAAATTCCCTCGAGGGTCATTAATGACTATTGGCACTAATGTTAACATATTTGTCATAAACTTCCCAAAATATATGAATTGCATCGCTGCTAAAATTCAGTGACAATGCCATCGTTAATGTTAAACTGGAAGGTCCAAAACTTAAATTGGTCAAGTGCAGACTGTTTTCAGTTCTGTTACTTAGAGGCTGTGCGAAATAAATTAGGTAGCAAGCGGGAATATGCTTCAACTGACAAACACACGTTTATCCATATGCTGTTAAGCCAGTCATGTAGTCTTTTTTCTGCCTTTAATGCTCCACCTTGCTATCGAAATCAGTGGCGTAGATAAGGCCCCTGCTGACCGTACGGCGCAGGCGGTCCCCAAACAAACAAGATACTAATTTTGTGTGTGTGTGTGTGTGTGTGTGTGTGTGTGTTGCATTCTTCTGACAGAAGAAATGCAATTTTCTTCGCATTTCCATTTCTACCATGGAATTCAAGATATCAAATACATCACATATTGTTAGCCAAATTTTATCTTAATTCTTGTTTTATACATAATTTAGTGAAGTGGTTCCTTCCTGAAGATGATCCAGAACGTTTCGAAATATGTTGGAGGCATAACGTTTTATAAACAAAACTGTATACTGAAACATTTGTGCATTTTGTTGTATACATTTTATAGAATAGTTTATGCGATTTTTTGGTGTGGATGAGAAGATACCATTAAAATTAAATTTAAAAACATGGGGTGTAACGGTATGGAAAGGATTTACCTTGCTCAAAATACAAAACGTAGGTGTTTGTGAACACGGCAATGAACATTCGGATTCTAAGGAAAATAGGTAATTTCTTTACCATCAGCTTCTCAAAATGTATTCCCATTGTGGTTTTACTGTTGCGTACTGTCGAACTGTTTCACGTCTAAAAAGAAAAAGTTCCGCGGACGCTAGTGGTTCGTGAAACAGGAAGCAGAGGCATCTGACATGCAGAGTAAAATCTGATAGTTCGGTTTGAATTTCATGTTAACTCGTATTATTATTATTATTATTATTATTATTATTATTATCATCATTATCATCAACTCCTGACACGGGCCTTTTTGTAACCGACCAGGGTCCGTATTTCAAGTCCCGAACGCAGCTTCAAGAAGATGAGACGATAAACTGGTTGTTTGGCTGGTAGTAAGTATATCCCAGTATTTGTTTATAACGCGTCCAGAATGTATTCCCAAACCTAGAGTAGAGAAGTGGGAATTGACTGCTTTGGAATGGGAAAAACAGCTAATTTCCCGCATTGCTTGGTGGCCGTACATGGGAAACATATTCAAGCAATCAAACCAGAACACAGTGGCTCGATGTTAAATAATTACAAAGAATTTTTTTCCGTGGTATTAATGGCTGTGCTTTGTGTACGTTGACATTGGTAGTTACGGAAAAACTGTGATTCTACCATTTTTAAACGATCTATTTTGTAGATATCAATTCAGACAATTATGTTGGAACTAACCAGTAAGATACCTCTTTCAGGAACAGACGGTCCAAATGTACTACAATTCTTTGTAGGAGATGAGGGATTTGCGCTAAACAGAACTATACTTCGAACTTTTGGTGGATCTAACCTGTGTTAAAAAACGAGTGTACAACTATCGCTTGTGCAGAGCAAGAAGGCTTGTGGAATGTGCTTTTGGAATTTTCAGCAATAAATGGAGAATTTTTCAGCGACTCCCTAATGTCAGTCCTGACTTTGCAGTGGATATTATTAAGGCCTGTGTTGTTCTGCACAATTATGTTGGCGAGAGAGACTGTTATAAGATTGAGGACGCTATGACAGTGACCGGTCTTGAAGATGTACCTGATGGACAATCGGTAAGGGGGGAAGGGGGGGGGGTTAACAGCGAAAAGTGTAAGGAATAAAGTAGCTGATTATTTGTTAACAGATGCTGGAGCTGTTCCCTGGCAAATGTAAAAAATACGAACAGTAGAGTACACAAAATTAAAAGAAACAAGTTTGCATGAGTTTCAATTAGCTTTGTTCAATAAATTAAGGCAATACTCAGTACAGGCGTCTTTTCTAACATATTCGAGAGCTTCAAAGTCTTCCTGAAGACAAACAAACTTCTCTCCATGCCTTTTTCGTTTCGATCCTGTCTTTATAAATATCATCCGTTTTGTCCCACAAAACCGGCCTGGCATTCACCAGAGATATTAACAATTCTATGTCGAAATCAAAATAGCCAGTCTTCACCAATGAAAGACTGCTGTTTCAGTACTCTACCGACACCGTAGTGGAAGGTGATCGCTCGGCAGGCAATGGGGCATAGTAGTGGATAGCTCCGGCTGCTAACCGGCAGCCGGCCGGTAAATTCCCGGCCAGCAGAACGACCGGGCTGTGTGAATGGACGTTAACACACGTCACCGCCATTAAAGGCTTAAAGTCTCTTTCTTGTTACAGTGACAGGTAACTAACTGTACACAGGTGTGTGTGTTTGTTTGCTTGTTTGTTTGTTTGTTTGTTTGTTTTTTTTCCGGAAAGATGTTTTCCGATGGGCTTGCCTGCGGGTTGAATGTTTTCTTGACAAAGGAAGGGACATTTCACAAATCGTAGCGCTGTAATATTTGTCTTCATTAAGAGGAGTAATAAAGAACTCGGAAACGTGTAGTTCACATCCTACCAGCATTCATCTTAGGCGATCTTAAGTTTTCCGTGTTTGTAGTTGATTTACTCGAATTGCACACACAGCTACTGTAATTTTGTTAATCAGGCATGAACGCGAGCTGTGTGATCGCATAAATTTATAAGGACGACTATTAGTACAGCTTCATATCCACCGTATATTATTTGAGCGAGATTCGTTTTTGACGAGCATACAGCAGAAATGTAACTGTGAGTCGGACAGCTTACGGTGGAAAGTTATATATGCTCCCTGGTACTTCTCTTGAACCACCAAGGCTTCAAGTTTCAAACTGCCGTATGCCTACTTTACACATTATCTCCGATGTATTCCATGCGTAGCTGCTTTTATAGTGAATCTATTGCACTTCCCCCTGGTATGGCTTCGAAATCTTTCTTTATACCTTCTGTTACTGTTCCGGTGACTCCAGTTATTACCGGTACAATCATACATTTAATATTCCACATTCGTGATATCTCTACAAATGGACTTCATAATGTATTTTAGTTTTTTTTTCTACTTCCTTTTGCCTGACATTCCAGGGTCCGCAGGTATTGCCACATCTATCATTATGCATGTTGTTTTTCTTTTACTTACTTCTTTTGGTTTAATTATTATATCCGGTCTATTTGCCATAACTTCACTATCTGTGTGTACCCTTGATCCCATAACACTGGTACATCTGCATTTTCACACACCAGCTTTGGCGCGCGCGCTCGTACAATTTTTCGTTCATTTCCACGCCCAATGCTTTGAATTTTGAATTATGTAAATGTATACCAACTCTTTCGTGTCTCATTAAGTACTCGTTCTTCATCAAAGTAGGCATGCCGAGGTTACTATTACTTTATTGTTATTATTATTTAGTCGGACCAAATGAGGAGAGCAGAAATATCCGCGAGCACTGTTAGCTCCGATCCCAAGCATACAGAAACCGCCCTGCATTTTAAGTTGCAGCGACCCTGGGAACAGACAGATGAAGAAAAGGACATCCCCATTATGCATTCTTTGCACAAACAGCACAAGAAGCAACATTTTTACTGTGAAATCTGAGGTTCTCCCGCAATATGATTAAGACTACATTCTAATGTAATGTGACGCCACGTATGCTGTTAGACAGATACCCTCACATTCAGGGTAACCTGAAGACGAAGGCAGGAAATTCCTCTAAAGCGCTCGTACCTCTCTTACTCCTTGGCTCTACAGCCCACTTAGTGCCTTTGCCTTCTTAATTACAAACGCCCATTCTCTGTCCACTGCCTTCCGTTGCCATCTTTTAATCTCCATCTCCCGTAGATCCTCTTCAGCAGTTTCCAACCAACTCAATCTACAATTTCATTTCGTCTTCATTAAACCAACAATTAATGCACTACCTTTCATACACTGGGTCACGTTGTTTGACTAATCAGACAAAAAGCATGACTTGGTGTATGAAAGATAATGCATTCAGTGGTGGCTTAATAAAGACGAAATACAATTATGAACATAATGCACGGTATGTACAATATTAAGTTCATCTCAATCTGTGTCTTCCCGTTCTTCTTCTTACCTCCAGTTTACTCTCAAATATTTTCTTAACTACCCTTCCATTATCCATTCTTACTAGATGCCCTTTCCATTCCAAGCTTTTCTTTTAATATCACCTACTATGTCTAAATCTTTACATAGCTTCCGCAATCCCTCGTTAATTCCTATTCTACATATTCCTTGTTCTACCACTGGTCCATATGTCATCCTTAATATTCTCCTCCACCATGTGTTGAGCCGTACCTATCTAGTTATCTATACAATGTCACATTACAGAAGCTAAGCAATATTCAACTCCACTGCTAACCACACTCAAGGTTCACTACTTGATCATGTTTCTTATGTCGACTCGTTCCACATCCTCGCTTAAGATCGGTTTTTTTTATTTTCTGGTAACGAAGGCCGCCGATTCCACGCCCTTGTCGCCAAGTTTGACAGCTGAGTAACGCCGGGCCACAGGATAACAAAATGGAATTTTTACAAAGAGAAGGGCCAAGACACGGCTTGACTTCCCTGGACCGACTTCAGAACCACGTTCAGGGCCGATATATGTGATGATGTAAAATATTACAATCTGCCACAACACCGATAACGAAACGTGAATGGAGTATAGCGACATGTCCATCTCAAGAAGCACTGATCCTGAGAAAGGGCAAGGCTACGAATCGGGAACAGAGAATGGAAAGCCGACACCTTTCAGAGACTAAAGAATAAGTGCAGAAGAGAAGAAAGACAAGAACAAGTAGAAGAAGATGTAGTGCTAGGCACTATATTTATTACAGGAGGGGGGACAGAAAAAGTTACAGATTTGAAGCTTCCCAGGCAGCGCCCGCTCGGGCTTCTGCTAAAGATAGGCTGAACGCAAGGTACATTGTTAGAAACTGAAAAAGGTAAAGCGATGAAAATTGGACAGTTTGAATAGACCAGACGGAAAAAAAAGAATTTAATTATTGGGTTGCATTTTGTGTTTGGAAGGCTGAATTATGAAGGAATTTTCATAACGTTGGGAGGAATGGTTTATAAGGAAATTTTGAAGTCAGTGGTGGGAAGATTGTACAGAAGCATATAGTGCAACGTCTAATTTGGGTACCAACTCACAATTCGCTTCGGAACCGACGTAAACCACGATAAATCTTGGCAGAACTGGTAAAGTAGCTGTGACAACCAAATAGATGACCTAGACTCACAGACGCCTCTTAAACATTAGGAAAGGTTCTCTGCTCCAGTCTATCACTTTTATTGGACCAACGGCTTCCTGGGTATGGAAGGAGTAACTGCCGTTGCAGTTATTGAAGAAGTTCCCCATAACACGGGATTACCTCCCCCAGTTCAATAGCAGCCTCAGGGGTTTGCAACCGACTGTAAATAGGGAAGTCATATTTGCCTGTGTTTTGCAGATCACTAGCACTCCCCTCGACTGATGCAGACATCAATGAGATCTTAAGCACTTGACGTAAATCCTTACTGGCAAGTGATCTGAAAGGTAAACAACCTTGTGGAACAATGCAGTTCTAAAATCTTCAGACGTGAGAACTGTTACATTTACATTGGACACCTTGGACGTGAGCGAGGTGCGATGGTTAGAATTTGGAGAACGAAGATTGATAAAAAGAAGAAGTTTCTTGTATTCTGACAGGGATGAAGATGAAGATCATAGAAATGGAGCAGAAATATTGCTAAGTAAAAAGGCAAACAACAGTTTAATAGAATGACATTTCTTACCAGAAAGAATAATAACAGCACGTTTTAAAGCAAAAGCTCGAAAAGTTCGCATTTTATAGTGTTATGCCCCAAAAGAGAATGCTGAAGTAGAAAGTATGATACAGTTTTATTAATGTTTGAATGAAAAAATAAAGATCAATAAAAGAGACTTTTTGATTGTTGTGGGGAACATGAATGCTAAGGTTGGGGCAGAAAATGAAGGACGGGAACAAATCATGGGACGACACGGACTTGGCGAAGTAAACAAGGCTGTAGATTTACAGAATTTTGCGCCTCTCAAGATATAGTTATTGGGGCCACAGCATTCCCTCACAAAACCTGTCACAAGGTTACTTGGGTATCTTCAGACCATGTGTGACAGAGAATCAAACAGATCATATAACTGTAAGTTGTCGGTTCAGAAAATCTATAGAAGATGTGAGAAATAAACGAGGAGCAGATATTGGGAGTGATCATCATTCGATTGTGGCACAATTTAGAATAAAAATAAAACAAACGAGAAAAAATGGGGAAAAAAACCACGAGGAGATATGATGTAGCAAAGTTGAGAAAAAACGATAAGAAAGAATAAATTAATCTACAACTAAGAAATCGCTTCTCAGTTCTAACGGAACAGACAACAGATTATGTGAAAGAAGAATGGTACGAGGTTAAAGGGGAGATTTAAACACATTTGAAGATGTAAAAGGATACAAGAAGAACACAAAAAAAAAGAATGGACTTCTGAGAAAACATGGGATAAAATTACCCGACGGGAGAAAATTACAGGAAGAATAAATGTTAGCAAAACGAGAAAACAGGAAGTGGACTACTCGAATCCTGATAAAGAAGTTATGAAGAGTGTGCGAAGGGATTACAGATGATGGGTAGACGAAGAAGGCAGAAGATGCCGCATAAAATAATGAAAATAAGGAATTGTATAAAATTACTGCTGTATTAGCAAACAGAAGATGGAGTAAGCATCGCCCAGTAAGGGATAAAAAGGGTGAATTCCTGACAGGATGGGAGGAACAAGCATCAAGGTGGCGTGAACACTTTTCCGAAATGTCGAATCATGAGATAAGGAGAAAAGAAATGAAGAACTCAGTATAACACTTGGGGAAAACTCTGGTATTACTAGGGGGTCACCAGGAGAACCAGAAATAAGAAAGGCTGTGAAGCAGATAACAACTGGAAAAGCACCAGGAGCAGATAAAATTCCTCCAGAAACACGAAAAAGCGACAATCAGACATAAGTGAAATTGTTGCACCCATGATTTGCAGATATCTGGGATAAGGAGAATATACCAGACAACTGGTAGAAAGGTTTAATTACTAAAGCTGCCAAAGAAAAACGACAGCTCAAAACGTGATAGTTGGAAAGTAATAACATTCCTCTGTTTACCAAGTAAACTAATGAAAAGAGTTATTTTAAATGGAATAGAATCCAGGGAAAGAACAAGCAGGTTTTGGGAAAGGGTGAAGCTGCAGTGATCTTATTAATACGCTTATTATTATTTTAAAACAAAGTAATAAATGGAAAAGAACACGCTATCCTGCATTTGTGGACTTCGAAAAGGCCTTTGATTCATTAGCTAGGGATGTCAGTTGGCAAGTTATGAAAATATATACAGTTCCAAAAACGATCGTAAACATGATGAAAGGCCTATACGAAGGATTCAAATGTCGTGTGGTCCACGAAGGAAAGCTGACTGACTCCTTTGAAGTAACAACAAGAGTCAGACATGGTTGTATATTGTCTCCCGACCCTATTTCTTGTAGTGCACGACAATGTCATGAACAAGATCTTGATTTTGCTGATGACATTTGTTAACTTTCACAAAGATGGAGTGACAAAGAAGCTAAGTTGGAGAAATTATAAAATAAAGCAGCAAAGGTGGGACCCAAAATACACAAACTTGAAACTAAAGAAATGAGAGTCAACCCTAGCACAAACATGGAGTTGACAAATGGTAGTGCGACAGAACAGGTTCAACCTTTTATATATCTTGGCGGCATATTTGCACAGTTGTACCCAGTTTGGAAGAATAACAATATCTTAGAACTAAAAGTCGGTTGTTTAATACAAATATTAAATCAGTTCTATTGTGCGGGCGTGAAACGTGGAAAATAACTAAACGGATAAGTAATTCACTCCAAATGTTTGTAAACCGATGCCAATGAAGTATCTTAAAAGTCAGAAGGACGGATAAAATCTCAAATGAGAAATTATGGCAGAGAACAAAACAAACACATATATAACAACAAATAAAGGAAAGAAAATGGCGTTGGATTAGCTAAACACTGCTTAAACCACAAGGTGCAATAGAAAGACATGCATTGGACTGGAACCCTCAGGGTGCAAGGAAGAGGGGTAGACCATCACCTATTCTGTCTAGTTTGTTGTCTATTCCAGTCGAATTCTGAAACGTGCCTGAAAATGCGGGGCACATTGGCCCAAGAAAGCGTACGACTACTCGTATGAGAGAAGCAGTGTACCTATCCATTAACACGGTACGTTGCATGAGATTCTCACAGCGGGACACTCTAAGATTACGGCATCTATCTGCACACTATCCTGCAGAAAGATGCGGCAGATTCCTTCGAAATGTTAGTACCTATCTACGCCCTAGGAGGTGTCATGGACGCAAGCTGCAGTCATAACAGTATCATATAATTCGGCGCTAATTATATTAACCCTTTAAACGCCAAGTTAAATCCCATCTGCCATCTGCTGGTATTATTAGAAGCTCACCATATTTTCCACGCTAGTGGGTTAAGGGTTAACTAAAATTTCGTTAGAGGAATCCATAAATTTCATGCAGGAAAACACTACTCTGATGCACTTCATATTATGATGGTCTGAAAAAACACAGAGATCTAGTACAATAGTCTTTTATTATACACTACAACATGTTTCGGCTGTCCACATCAGTCATCATCAGTTAGATGAAAAATAAACAAAAAAAGTACAGGGAAAAAAAAGAAATTTCTGTTTGTGTATCCGACATCTACCTGATGATGTTTGATCTGAACAGCCGAAACATTTTGTAGTGTATAATAAAATACTATTGCACTAAAACTATATATTGTGTTTGGTCAAATAATTAGCACCTTATTCAGAAATACACAACGGGAAGGGGTCACCCAAGATTTAAAACTTTGCTTTATAATAGTGTTACGAAGGTCCACGAAAATCAGAAGGGCTTATAACTGAATGGGACACATCGATCTCCGATCTATGTTGATGATGTAAATTTAATTGGCGAAAAATACACATGAATAATGAATTAGGACTCTCAGACGCTACTAAAAATGACGGCTTAAGTAAAACAGCAAAAATAAACAGATATGTCGTCACTGTAATGTAGGAAAATATAATAGTAGCACAAAACCTAACAAATCATTAAAAAGTGGCATCTCTCGAATAATATACCTAAATTCGGGAAATGCCTACCACGATTAAGTTTAGAACATTTTGTCTTTTCGTATAACTAACTCCACGGGGGAGAATCCTTATTCAGAAACTAACAGTTCCTCAGATAGTCAAGAAATTCCTCACATATTATGAAACACGATGGTTCACTAACATGTTCACAAGAACCCGCCACTTGTCTCTATCCTGACACCAGATGAATCCAGTCCACGCCCTCCAAATTTATACCTTTAAGATCCGTTTTAATATTATCCTCACCTACACGCATAGGTCTTTCACGCTGTCTCTTCTTGTCTCCCCATCAAAGTCCTGTATGCATCTCCTCATCCCCATACGTGTCACATGATCGGCCCATCTTATCCTGATTTGATCATCCTAATAGTATTTGGCAAAAAATGCAAATTAGGAAGCTCCTCACTAGACAGTTTTCTCCAGCCTATCAATTCCTTCCTCTTAAGTCCCAATATTCTCCTCAGCACACTCTAGGTAGACCTACTCCACGACTTACGAACAGGATATGTTCTGAAAACATGGTCGTTAGTCCAATTGGTCGTTTAGTCGAACATATGACATGAGATGGAATATAACACCCTCCAGCATGTCGAAGGAGATTCATGTAGTAGTCTTCGCGTTTTCCCATTAACGGACGTTGTGATAATCAGCACTTTGTGCTCACAGTTCGAAATGCGGTTCGATTTTAAATTTTAATTACATTTTTATAGTAGTCTGAATTTGTATTTTCTTAAGAAAATTTTGGTCACAACGTCGGTTGGTCGTAAGTAAGGAAGTGACTGTATTCTCAAACACCTTCTATACTCTCTTAAAAATGAGATACCAGGATTCAGCCCCATGTACAATAACAGACAAGATTATGGCCTGTGTATTTTAATATTTGCGCTGTTATTTCTAAATATTAAAGGAAAATTATCTTTCCCTCTGCCATCTAAAAATGAAAAGAGTGAAGTACACAATATACTAGTACAATTTCGCCTATTCTTATGTAGGTCTGTATTGACCCTTCACCTCAAGGGAAGATCACAGAGTATGTGGAATTCAGAGCAGGGTGCTGAGGGACATACTTGATCTTACGGGAGAGGCAGTGATAGGAGACTGGAGAAAACTGCATCATGGGGAGTTTCACGATAGGTGCTACTCATCAAATGTTATGAGAGCGACAAAATCAAGAAGGACGACATAAGCAGGAGGAATATTCGTGCAAAATATAAACAGAAAATCTGAAAGGAAAAGACCACCTGGGAGAGCTAGGAGTAGATGGAAGAATAATATAAAGTGGATCTTCGCGATGTGGATCGAAACCGTGTGACTCAGAACAATGTTCGATGGCGGACTGTTGTTATCACGGCAATGTACCTGCGAGTTCCACAAATAATGGGGAGATATTTGAACAGCATAATTACTATGTGCTTCTCGAGGGACTACTCTCCAAGAAGTTAAATAACACACCACTAGAACTTCTTTCCAGATCCTTACTTACTCAGCTGAAGAAGCATCACTGGTTATCCTCTCTCTTTTTTAAGGCTTATGCTACTCTCTCGATACTGCGGCCTTCAATGAACATATTCAACCACATCGTGCAGATAAATGAGCATAAGGCATTGAGGGAATGATAGCTGACAGGTAAAAACAACAATTTTCCTTAAAAACACTGTCCCCGTTTCAATTTGTCCACCACACATCCCACATGGATTATATTCTGTCTTAACGGACGTCCGCGGTGAGAACCCGGCGAGTTTGTAAAAGTAAGTGATTAAATTCGCTGATACCGGTGGCCGTACAGTGTGAGGTGTAGGTCTGTGGCCGCTCGATTGGTGGACTTGCGGGCTCGAATTGCCCTGGCGGCATGGATGTTCGTGTCTTGTGTTTGTTGTGCGTTGTGTATGTAGCGGCCTCTGCGACCAAGTGATCTCTCGTTCGGAGGAGTCCCACCGGGTATGTCTGTGTGTCTCGTAATTGTGTGTGATATAGAAACCTCAAAAACGAAGCGGCCTAGGCCCGAGTGGGGCTGTTGCAACACATACACACACACAAACAAAGGGGTGTACTGGATTGTCAACGGTCGTGTTTATTATGTAATACTGCCATTTTAAAACAACCATGTAGATAGCTATGAAAAGACGACAGAGTGGCCACAGACGGCCAATTTACTACGTAACCTTGACACAGTGACATGAAATCCATGGTTACAGCAAGCAATTATCTACAGGCGTAATCTCTTTGAACTTCGCACCCAAGCAATCTGACAATAAGATAAATTGCTTCTGTCTGTTCTACACTTCACGGCACGTTGTTTTAATCCGAGTTGTATGAACAGAATAATAGATGCTGGTAAATCATGTAGGGGTTCGAAAGCACCATTCCTCATCAGACATGTTCAGTTAGCAAAAATTCCTAGACTCTAACTTTTGTGTTAAATATTTTATTTTTCTGTAGAAGGTAGCAGTAGCGTAGTTACATATTTGACGCTCAGAGCGAGCAATCACAATGGCCGCCCGAAGAGACATTGTGAACTTTAAACAAACAACAATTATTTATTGAATTCCCTTTTATTGGGCTAAAAAATTAAAAATCTATTGAGAGCAGAAAATCTTTTTTTTTTTATCTAAAATATTCACTGTGCAGCCCATTCTGCCGCCCTTTGAACTCTGCAGCCGTGACAACAGCAACACGCACCCCCTCCCCCCCTACGCCCCTGGGAGGTGGCACATGTAGTAGGGGTAATATGCCACAAATGACTTGAGAGTCCGTCAGGTGCTCTTCAGGGGATAAGTTGATGTGCATAACACATTGAAAAATTGGTCCCGAGGATTTCGTATAGTGATTCCATTTAATATAAGTGAAAAATGTTTCCTTCGTCGGATTTCACCACCATTTAATAAAGGTGAATGGTTATGGCGTAATTCGAGTAAAGTTTAAACTCTAAGCTATGCGTTGTAAGACAGAGGAATTGTGGATCAATTTTCGATAGAGGTAAAAGATTTCTCTCCTCTCCAAAGCGTCCAGGGCTCTCCAGCCCATTCAATGCCCTGTTTAACGGGTAAAAAGGCCTTTCCCCAGGAGTAAAACGGCCAGGGCATGAAGTCGATCGCTCACATTCATCTACTGCGCAGTTTAAGAATGAGTGGAACTGTACCTTTACCCCATACACCGTATAAAAGGGCAACAGTACTTTATATTATTTTACTACTACCACTACCACCACCACCACCACTACTACTACTACTACTACTAATAATAATAATGAAATTTAATATTATCTTAATGTCTTCGTAGATGTAACTTCTTTATTGTGTCATTCCAAAGTACGTGTGCACGAGTACGTACGCATGTATGTGTATATATAGGATACATGAGATATATATACACGCTTATATATAAAGGCAAAGATGTCGCCATATATACCACGAAATCATAAAGGGGTTGGGGGTGTAACCCCACTCATTCTTAACCTCGTGGTTAGCCTCACACCCCGGCCGCTTTACATCCGGGAATGAGGCCCCGGTAGTCATTGAATATGAGGTTAGGTGGGCCCCGGGACGGGTCTGAATATTTTGGAACAGAGATAGATTTCCTCCCCCTACCAGGATTCGAACCCCGAATTGTCCATGCTGTAGCCCAGTCATTATACTGACCACGTTAACATAACTCCCCCTCCCCACCACACACACACACACACACACACACACACACAAATATGCATATAGGCTACGTCAGACACTGGAATATGCCCAACATAATATTACTAAAGTTAGATTTCAACTTAGGCATTTTCACAATGACTTGACCAAGTAACAACCACTGAATCCAGAATAACGTATCTGTCTGGGTCCCATACAAAAGCCTAGTGACTGCAGTATAGGCGTGACTAGCTGCTCGCCCCGGCCGCTTTACCCCCGGAAAAAGAGCCCTCGATAACACTGGTCAATAAAATTTAACTTTTTTTGTCCCACGAGCTTCAATAGATGAACTTAGCAGTACTTCTTATGCTCACTGTAAGCTCACTTTTGACGAATCAATGAACAAGCGCCACTGATCTGGGTAATATTCATGGCCAAGAACTTCCATAACGGAACAAACATCATTGCAAAACACGACACCATCTTCCTGGGAGAAGAAATCCTTGAATTCTTCATGGCACCCACGGTAAAAACACGCCTTAATGTTCTGGCGCAGAAGATCCCTTTAACCTGGAGCCTAAAAGTTCAGCTTGCTTCTTTGACAGGTTCAAATCGCGGACGATATCAGTCAGGTCCCCTTGAGTCAGCAGGTGTGGTTCAGTGGAAGAAAAGACTCCTGCAAATGTTGGATCACAATCCATATTGTTGTTAGCTTAGCCTACTCTTCATCATTTGACTCACTGTCACTCAGCAAAAGGTGTGGGCATTAGAGAAATTCTGGAAACATATTTGAATTCAGCGTCCAAAAATACATCAGAAACAGACATTTTTCCTCATGGGACAAAATCTTTGCTGACCAGTGTAATCATTTAAGGCGTTTTGTGGGCCCCAGAGCGGACGCTATGGGAGAAAATATTTCTTGCCCCTGCTCTAAGTCGAACCCCGATTAAAATTAAACTTCATCTGATATACGATAGATGTCAGAATACATCTCTCACCTTAAAGGTAGGAACATACCTGTAGGCACAGGCGTAACTTGGCTAATAACAATGTGGGGGGGGGGGGGCAAAGTCGACCATGGGTATGAGAAACTTTAATGTAAGAGGAAGTCCTGTTAGACAGAGGAGAAAGATTGGCTTGAACCAGTTCTTGATATACATAAACCCCTGTTCTCCACTCCCACCCCAAATATTTTATTTGCTCCTCTTCCACTCAGTAGCCAAAAGAAAATTATTCTTAGGTAGGGTGCCCCCCCCCCCTCAAGTTACGCCTATGGATGTTGGGTGTTTGAGGATACCGTACTGAGGAGTGGGTATTTCAAAAAGGGCCTTCATAACACAGTTATATAACCTTATGCCCTTGGAATTAAGAAAAAAAAACATTTGAATCGATGAAGCGATTCTCATGAAATACAATATCGAGGTAAACCAGACACCATATACTGGTTGTCACTTACGAAAATGGCGGCTCGGTGACCTTCGGGGGACTGACGTACTCAAGAGTCTAATCAGCGAACACGAGGTAGGCCTATGACGTGTAAACTCGAGATAAAATACACCGCCAACGTGACGATAAATAGCCAAACATATTCTTGTTTCTCGACTCCAATTTTAACGCCAATAGACGGTGCAGCGACAAAGTGAAAAATACAAAAGTACATATAAGTAGGTACAAATTTAAAAGCAACCCCACTTGCTTGTTTATAACATAATTTCATTATGCTTATTCTTCAGTTGTCCCTGATACCAAACAGCAGATCTCTGAGTGGCACCGGCCGTTCCCTTAACGTCGGAAGAAAGAGAAGCGAGTCATTTGCACATCAAAAGCATGTTCGTGACATTTTTTGACTGTCAGAACATTGTTCATCATGATATTGTTCCTCCAGACATGACGGATAAACAGCATTACTAACGGGCGCCTTTGTAACGTGAGGGAACGGATCCGCCAAAAACGTTCAGGACGATGACGGAAGGAGGACCGGTTGGTTCACTATGGCCAGGCGCAATGTAGAAATATTTCGCCCCTAAAAGACATGGCTATGGTCCCCCACCCCCTTATTCGTCTGATCCGGCCCCCCGTAATTTCTTCTTCCTTCCGAACACGAAATCGATGCTGCAAGGGCGCCGTTTCCGGGATGTCTCTGAAAATCATGAATAATCGCTGACCGCCCTAAGTGTCAATCAAAAAGGTCACTTCTAACGATCCTTTCCGCTGGACCCGTAACAAACTCGCAAGAGGACTACACCGACGGGAATCACAACGACAAAACAAGTGGAATGTATTTCGTTATCGATTAGAGAAATATAGATACACCCACCTATATTTACTCAGGGGTTACGGTATGACGGTAAGAAGTGAGACATAACAGTTACTTAGAAAGCTAACTTACTCCATGGAGCAGTGTCCTTCTCGAAAAGCTGACAGATTATCAGCTAGTCAAGAAATTCCCCGCATTTCATGGGATCCAGAAGTTCATTACCGTGTTCAAAATAGCCTGCCACGTGTCCCTATCCTCAGCCAGATCAATCCAATCCATGTTCCTCCAATCCCACTTCTTGAAGATCCATCTATATGCCCCACCCATGTCATTCTTCTTAATTTGATCACCCAAAAGAATGAGATGGGCGGAGCATGTGGCACTTTGGGGACAGGAGAGATGCATACAGGGTTTTGGTGGGGAGAACTGATGAAAGAGACCAATTGGAAGATCAAAAGCGTAGATGGGAGGATAATATTAAGATGGATCTTAAAGAAGTGGGATGGAGAGGCATGGACTGGATTGCTCTATTTCAGGATAGGGACAAGTAAAGAGCGCTTGTGAATGCAGTAATGAACTTCGGGTTCCATAAAAGTTGGGGAATTTCTTAACTAAGAACCTGTCAGCTTCTCAGGAAGGACTCTGTTCCATGGAGTAAGTATTAAGTAAGTAAGTATATTTTTAGATAGCAGACTGGAAGACGAACGGTTCTGTATCGAACGACAGTAAGCATTCCCCGAGTTCAACCCCGGCATTGAGAAAGACTTAACGTAAATTCTAGCGTTGGTTAAGCTTGAAACTCAGGGCACTTCCTCTCCCATCAAGTAACAAGGGAGGGCTTCCGCATATAAAGATATGCAGCCATACAGAAATTTGCGATCTAGTGTACGATAATTTGCCTCATATGCGGTATCTCCCGAGTTCAAGTCTCAAGCAGGATACTTCTAAATCATTGTGGAACTTACACTTCCCGAGCACCCAAGCACCAGATCACGGACAGTATATGTGGCGAAAAGGTACAGATCTATGGGTTCACCATTAAACGTAAGTAAGTAGGTGAGACCCCTCGATCCTGGAAAAGAGCCCCGGGTACCAGTTTGGACTAGAACACGAGACGAATCTCGTTAAGCCGGAAATCAAACCCCGCAGTCAAAAAGTAAATACGAAGCAACATCTCTCTCATTTACACACTTTCTGCCAGATGATTTAATAACTGACACATAATACCTGACTACACGTTTCGGCTTATTAAAGCCATTTTCAAGTCAGACACCAGACACAAACTATCATTCAGGGCTATAGCGAACACGGTTTTATTTGGCCACCGCCGCGGTGAAACAGCCGAGGCGGACGATTATTTCTTGGTTGTGCGTACGGACGGTAAAAGACACAGATCTTACATCTGCCTCAGGATCTTGTACGGACAATGTGAGCTGTACAAGCAAGGATTTTGTTGAATCGGTTGCTGTGTGCACTCTTCTGCTAAGAACTAGGCCATAGCGAAGAAAGAAGTTTTGGGTACATCTACTTATAAGTCAAAGATTATTGAAACGCCATTTCCACAAGTTATATGAAGGCTTGCGTATGAATCCAAAAATCGTTTGGATATTTCAGGATAAGTTGCAGCAGTTTTGACGAGCTTTTGTTCATGATTAGACCCCAAATTACCTACCGAAATACAGTGATGAGGGTACTTGTGCCATCAGAAGAGTGGCAGCAACTCCAAGGCAAGAACACTCAGTTGTTTGTATTTATCCTTTATTATAGCAATCGCATCAACATAATATCATGTGTTTCTTTCTTATATTTAATGTAGCCTCCATATATGTTTTTTTTTTATTTTGTTACGAAGATCAGAAAGATATCTAATGTAGCTCGAACAGTTCGGAATGTGTTATTGGGGACAAAGTATTTCCTTCAGAGTGTGACGTGTGCAAGGCAGTACGCTGCTGGTGGAAGAAAAGTGTTGTGGACTAGGCGTGAATTCAGAATCAGGATTTTGAATGGGGCTGATTGGATGTTGAAATTCATTACAAAACTTGTATTGTGTTCGGGATGGATTTTGAACACTGGGGAAAATTCCAGTTTCTGAAGTAGTACGTGAATGTAGACCTGGCAAGTTGGCATAAAATGGAAATTGGGGTGGATTGCTGACATGATATGGGGGTTGGCAAAAGGAATTCCATCTTCGCAACAAATTTCTGTGCGTTATTCAGTTTTTTTTTGAATGACGGTACCAGAGACATTAAAAAGATATGTCTTCACCAATAAAATCTCTATTTCAATGAAAGATTCTTCATATGTTACACTGGAGCCTGGAAGTAGCGTCCTTTGCATGTGAGCCTTCTCCCACATTAACTCTCATTAACACTCGATGGAGGAGTGACAATGCCTGATGTACCTCGTTCTTGCATTGTCGGCAGGAGGAACTGATCACAACAAATACGCTTGCGCCTTTTTATTGCCCCTTGCCCTGATGTCACCTTCTTTTGCAACTGAACTTCGTTCCGGAAATTGTCACAAATAGTCTTCCATTTACGATGAACTTCATTACCTGGAAGCAAAAAACAAAGTACCATGGCTTGATATTGTTATTACTTACAAGTACCTTGCAAATGGCAACAGTTTCCATTCATTGCATCATGAATACCTGCCTGGAGTCACAACCATTCGCGAAATTGTAAGGGACACGCGCGAAGCAATATGGGGAGGTCTGCGAGCTGTGTTTGTCACAGGAAAGCGAGAACGACTGACTATGATTAGCAAAAGAATTTTATGATAAATTTCCCGAACAGCCTGGGTGTAGCTGACGGTAAATACATGAGGATGTGCACGCCTGATGACAGTGGATCTCTATTTTTTATTTCTAGTAACTTCCTTTCCATGGTTGTCATGGCTTTAGTCGACGCAGTTACTGCTTCATTAGCATAAATGGAGAAGCTTATGGTGCATCTCATGACTGCAACATCTTTAATATTAGAAATTTGTAAAAATAAATAAATAATCACTTCAATATTCCATGTTCAAGGCCGTTGCCTAATGACAACAATCCTCACTTATGACATTTGTTGTGGAAGGAGACGAGGCATTTGCCCTGTCACAACATGTTTTACGACCACACCCTAGCATTAATTTGGATATTCCCATACTTATATAAAATTCACTAGACGTTAGTTACAGGCGTCTATTGAAGACTGTACAGTCCCCACTCACAGTCTGCATGGCGCTCGAAGGAACACCTCTTTCAGTGATTTAATATTTGTGCTGTGGGAATTCTAGTGTTTTAACTGAAATTTTAATGCGTGTGAAAATGTGTCTGTGTTTTTATCCACTTCCTATGCAACGGACCATTCTGAGGGCTTCATGATGGACTCCCCGACCGTGGCACGTGCGACGTGCCGAAACATGTAGGGGACTTACTAACATCTGACGTGTATGCATTTTGGTGCAATTAAAGTTGGTTTTACAAATTAATTTCTATATAATGCACGGTACACACAACCTTAAAACAGTGCACGGTATTATAATGCATTTATAAAGTTTACTTCCACATGCTGGCTACTAGGCATCCTGTATTTATTATTATTATTATTATTATTATTATTATTATTATTATTATTATTATTATTATTATTATTATTATTATTATTATATGTAAATTACTTACATACATACAAAATTACATACATACATGTAGGTATGTACGTAATTTTACCAAAGTTATAAACAGATTATGAAAGAATACTGTTTCGACAAATAAAATGCAATGAACAAGAAAAGGGTTTACACTGTTTACCTATTGCCACTCTTTCTCTTGTGTCCATTCGGCTCCAATTTGGAACTGCAGCTTCACAAACGTCTATTCAGAGTTTTTCTTTGCAGTTTTTGTCACTGTATTCCGGAGTCGCCTTTTCTCCATTTCATTTAATAATATCACACTCTTAAAAATCTTGAAGTCTTGTTCCATGATGTGTGCATTTGCCTGGAAGGGCAAACGCAGACTGGTAGCCGGACGGTTGTTTTGTCGCTCGTGCGCGCAAGAAGGTATGTTCTTTCGAGTTCCTTTGCCACTGCCAACTGCTGGTCGTCCACCGCACCCCCCAGAAAATGAAGCACGTTGCGTTTGGAAAAATTCCGCGGTGAAACAGCCGTACGTGCGATCGACCCCATTTAAAACAAAACGTTTCATAGAAGCGATAAAGAAAGCGCGGCGTTCCAACCGTTTGTGCGCGCTAGCCCTACTATGAATATTTTGAACGTAACGCTACTGCAATTACCTTGACTTCTAACTGGCTGAGATTGTGTACTTTCATAAGGTCAATCTTACCAGAAATTATTAGTGACATTAACTATAAGCACTAATCACACTATTGTAACGTTTAAGAAATTGTTACAGTACATTTGTTTCGTAAAAGTTTCAGAACCAGCGTAACATAATGCGCAATAATAATGCTAAAGCCATCTAGCATAAGATAACCTGGTTAATCTGTTCCTGTTGCATGTCGATTACGGTGAAGTTCCTCGTTCTTAATGCGCCATTGTCTAATCCAATTAGCCAGAATTATCCTGACAGTAAAGTCGTCATTTTGAATTCAAAGTTAGGTTTGGGTTACTGCACTGTGGAGCCAATAAATGGCAAAACTTAATTTGAATACGTTTATAGGCGTACAGTATAGAGGGAGAAATATTATGATTCGGGAAAAAAATGACGGAGTATATACAAAACTTTATTTTCCTGAACAAAATGCCACCCAAACATCGCAGCAAGCAGGAAGACTAGAACCTCGAAATCAATTTGACTGCCTCTGTCATTAGTCATTTCTTTGACTGCTGTTTTCATTTGCGTCCCATGACGAACCCCATAAGATTAATGCATAACAAGCAAATAAAATTATAGAAAACTTTAAAGCGTTCACAATACGTCATGACAGAAGTGAAAATAATCTAAAAATCAAAACGACATATTTTCAAGGAATGTAGGAGTTTCGAGTCTTGGAGTGAAAGTGAGTAGGCAAATGAATACCTAATCAGTAAAATGGTAAAGCAATCCCATTACGGGCCTGGACAGGCCCTGAGGGTTCCAGGAGGTTTTGGTTCCCAGATTTCAAGACAATCGGCACATAAAGGTGGTAAGGTTGTCAGCCATAGGCACCGGCCGTCTTTAACCCCGGGAAATATTCCTGGTACTCATGTCTGTTAGAGGTTTAGTCGACCCCAGGGCCATAGTGTGGCCGTTAGGATTATGTCAATGAAAAATTCCAGTGACACAATCGAGAATCGAACCCGTGACTTTCCGGCATGTAGCGCAGTGCCTCGACAAACAGCGCCACCGCGTGCCCCATTTAATGAGTAAGAAATTCAAACAACGCGTTGGATCCGTCAGTTGATTTTTCAAAGTAGATATGCAAACCTGGAACTGGGTAACGAAGTATGAAACACTGGATTCGATCCCGCAGTATTCAGCAAAACGATAAAAAAACGTCTCCATTGATCTCGCATTCTTACGAGTACAAATATATTTTCCTGACCAATAAAATTCTTCTATATAAACTCCTTCGAAGTTCCATGATCACATACGCTGCCCCGGTATGGAGCTCAACATCTCTAACAAATTATCGTCACCTGCAAGTCTATCAATCAAAATGCCTCCGTGTTATTGGGGACTTTCCCCGACGCACTCCCATATCAAACCTTCACACTTACCTCCAGATCATCCCAATCTGCCAATTCGTTTACAACGTCGCAGACAAATTCGTCGTGAGCTGCCCTGCACACCCGAACCCCCTCATTCGTAACACAGAGAATTACACCCTAGAGGATCTCCATCGTCAGTACCCAAAATACAGGCATAAAGGCATCAAACACATACTCCTCTAATTGTCATCTACCCTGATGTTGCAGTGTTTTTTTTTTATTATTGTAATGTTAACTTTTTCACTGCTGTAAGAATAAATGTTGTTTCTGCGTCAAGAACTTTTATTGCCTAAATTAAGTCACAAATCTCATGTAAACTGGTATCTGGAACAGTTTTACTGAAAAATTCATGTAAATATTTGTGCATTCCAGAGCAATAAATCAATCTTAAAAAAAATTCCTGAACAGTTACAAGAATACGAAACAGAAGGGAATAGAGTAGGTGGGATACAGGACAGTTATAATTCAAAATAAAATGACTCTACAACGCTAATATGTGGGTCGAAGGGAAAGAAAAAGTTTTCAAGCGCTGATTTAAAGAACTCCTACTGCTATTTGCTGCACAAGGTCAGAGGCTGTGGAAATGTTTTTAAAGATTACATTTGCATAAAGCTGCAATGCATAACTGAAGGCAATGTACCATCCGTGACTGACGTATGTAAACGAAATATCTAAATGGAAGGAAACAACGACTTTACAGACGCCTCTTTCGTCACAAGAAACAAATATTCCACACCCTAAAAACCCCTCATAAAAACGACATTCCTGCTTATAAGATAGCAAGCACTTTCTAGTACTTCCCATACTGCCTTATGAACATAAGCAATATTTTAAACCAATCTGAGCCACCGTCGGAATTCACAGAACCGTCGGCTTTACGACCTTTTAAAAGACCCAAGCAGTAGTCACAATTTGCGGTTCAAACTAGTTACACATTAGGCCTCTACCGGTCTAGCGAAATCATTAAGCTGTTTAGGCTAATTTATACCCGCCAGAAGACAAAACCGATCACAAAAATTCACAAAATTCCTTTCGAAATTTCTCAAACTTTTCATTTGTTTCGTACCCATGCGCAGAACACCATTCCCCATCTAATTAAAAAACGCTAGTTTTCTTTGAAATACATCCCGAAAATAGGAAATGGGTAGAAGAACGCCCAAGCACAATATATATTATGCTCTGATCCACACTTTAAAATTAAAACATCCTGTGTTTGTCACCTCAAATGAAAAATGGATTTCTCACACTCTGCGTGTGGCATCACACATCAACCGATCAATTACTTTCAGATGGCCTCTTGCTAATAAATTCTTGGAACGACGTACACCTAACACAATACATTTAAAAAGATGAGAGGATTCCTGCAGTAGATGCATCCAGAAATGCAACAGCAGAATGAATTTTTACCTGTGTCCTATGAGAACTTTATATTTTGAAAGTGACTGAACGTCGCAAAACTGAAATGTACGTTACAAATAGACATTCTGGAACGGCAGCAACAACTTGTGCACGACTATAGAAAGTACAGCCATTCGGTGGTTACCAGTTCTACCACAAGGAAATATTTAAAATTCCTTATCTTAATTTATATATCATTTAAGAACACTTAATAGCAATTTAAATGTTAAACCTGCAATTAAAGATACCAACATTGCTGGTGGTCTAACAGTAGAGTGTTACGAGCAGAAATATTAACGTAATTGAAATAAAAAATAATAATCGTCTTGTTATTTTGACTACGAAACTCAAGTCCTACATAACACGAACAGCTACGTTTGAACCGACGATTCTCCCCTCCCCCCGCCCGCCATTTACTATGAAATTTCCCAACGCCTCGCACAATGTTTACAGAAAATCGCAACAATTATATGCAAATACCCGTATGTACAAAAATACACCAGAATTGTACTTACTTACCATTTCAAATGACTGGTACCCTTTCCTCGGTGAAAATATTCTTTAATACCACTTTCAGTTTGATTTATTTTCGTGTCACGAATATAACGCCGAGCAACAACAGCAGACGCCACAGCTGATCCCATGTGACCATCTTTCAATGACGTAAATAACTTCGCACGGCAATCTTCATATGTTCTTAGTTACACGTCAGTGGCAGCAGCACTAGTCTTTTGCGGGAAAGTGCTTGTATTATGAATACACTTAATGCGCATAAATGTGTGTACTAATGTAACAAAAAATTGACCAGGGTCACCAAACTATGTGAAAAAATTATTCCCGTTAACGGCTGAACAGTAAATAGTTATATCACAAGAAAAGTGTAAAATAGTAATTTCAGAATGTCTTACTGGAATACTGTTTTGAACACTTACTTTTTTTAGAAGAAATTCCTAATTATTTTCGGCCATAATATTGATAGAGAGGACTAAGGAAATCACTTTACTGGCTATATATGTCAACCACGTGCTTTTATCCTACATTAAATACTAGAAATACTGAGTACATGTTTCCCACCAGCCATATTGTGGCTGGTTAGATTATATGTGCAGCCATGTTTAACATTTTCTTGCACAAACATTACACAAGTTTTCATACCAAGTTTGGCATGCATGTGCCAATGTGGGAATGCAAAATGTTTGTTTCACAAGAAATAAACTACAGCATGTGCATTTTCTCAGCAAGTCAACAAGTACTGCCTCAAGTACCATTTTTCATCGTCTATGCCATGAAACCCTTCATAGACCAAAAAAAAAATCACATTTGTTGAGTTTTATGACACTTCAGAATTAATAAAAAAACTAAGGTATCATGCACTGTTTTTAATTATAATTGAATAAGTGCTCAAAAAATTAAATTATTAATTAACTTTTAGCACTCAAATTCATTTCAACACAATAAATGTTGCATATGCATACTTCATGAAGTGTCCAATAACATTTTAATTTATTTGTATTGTTTTAAAAATTCCCCACTGCACTTACAGCTTCATTTTGATATTTACATTATGGTAGAAGCATGTAGCTTTAAACTGGCAGAAGTAAACATAATGTCAGGAAACCAAACTTGGCAGTTATATATTCCTGGCTTGCATGCTTACCTCTCCTGTAGCAATCTCAGTCTCCAGGTTTCAGCAGGTTCACTGTACTAATAATAAGTCAATTAAGTATTAAATAACAACAATAAAGATGACAAAAACAGACTACTAATGAAAAAATATATATATACATAAAAATACACATAATTCAGTAAAATATGAAAACTACCAATAGCATACAAAAAAGGTAAATGGATGAAGTGAAAGATAAAGACTCTGAACCTAATAGAATTCACACAATAATAGACACCTGAATGAATAAAGGAGTCCACATGAACTACAATCTTTGTTGAAAATATCAGTGTTTCTGCAAATTATATCACCAGCAAGAAAACTTCTAGATGACAGACTGATCACAGAGGGTTTGCATACAGTGAAACAAGGGCAGTATGTGATTAAAACTGTAGGCCTCTACAGAAAAACTGAATCCAGAATAAATGAGCAAGTAATTTTCTTTTAAAACACTAATAAGAAAGCCATCCAGATGCTGCTACCTGGAATTCCGTGCTGTAGATCCAATCTAAGTACATGATTTGATAGGCAGTGCCATGAAAGTCACTGAAAAGCTGTTTTCATAATATTTCAGGTAAATTACTTATGTAATAATGTGTTGATTGAGTAGCAAAATAGCCAGTTATACAGTCGGCATCATTAAAAAATAAAAACACAAAGCAAACATTTAATAAATGAAACTTCTACTACACAGCCCAATTAGATTATCACGTAATATTCCACAAATGTGAACAGAAAGAAGAAGTGCAACAGTATACAGTAGAGGACAAATACTGCAGAAAAAACTAAATATAAAAAAAATTATGTTTTGTTCCAAGTAAGAATGCATATGCCAACTGTCTCAAAAACTGAGAGAAAAAAAGATGTGAGCAAAACCAATATAAACTTTAATACAGAGAAAAGGAACTCCTTGGTGCCACCTAGACCAAAGACATATGTATTCTAATACATTACTGTCACCATCTTCAGAGTCAAGGAGAAATTTCTCTGTATAGGAGTATGGTACAGAGTCCCATGCAACAGAAGTGTTGTTGTCACCTTAACTAGTACTGGCAATTGTTTTAACATAAAGACACAGTTTATGGATCAGGGTGGCAAAGCAAAATTTGTTGCAGTTTCTGTCTACCAGTGGTTCATTTAAATGGGTGATGTAACATGTTTATGACATCATTATGGGGTGATAATTAATGAAAAACCACCTCAATACACTACAGGATTGACTTAATTCTCCCTTTATTTGTTTACAATGTTATTTCAAACATGCTTCATCATGTGTTTGTGTTTAATGGTGAATTATAACACCCAATGATGTCTAAATACAGACTGAGGTTTACACAAAACTATCCAAGTAATTCTAGGAATCCAGTGGATTTACATACAGTTGAACTCAGTTATAACATCATTAAAGGGTCTGAGTATTTTGTGCCACTATAAATGATTGTTTTACCTGAGCAGGTTGTGATTGACAGTGAGAAATTAATTGGTACCACAGAATATCTGACACTATGGAGGAGGTTTCATATAAACTGACGTCATTTAACCAGGTTCAACTGTACTTTAAAATTATAAATATTTTAAATTCATCTAAGCACAATCTCTAGATTTTTTTGCATGTACCAGATCAGCTGTAATTCCTTATCATAAAAATATACAGGACATCCCATTGGTAACATATGTATAATAAAAATGTAAAGCCAGAAGTAACTTCCCAATCTTGTATATGGATGATTTCCTTGATGATGGCCAAGCACAGGCAAAAACATATCATAAAGATAACATTATTTACAAATAAAGGAAGGATTAGTACAGTCCTCTCACTTACACTGGATCTCAGACAATCAGTTGGCAGGGTATGGACTGGATTCATCGAACTCAGGATGGGGACAAGTGTTGAGCTCTAGTGAATGCAGTAATGAACCTTTCAGATCCATAAAATGTGTGGAATTCCTTGACTAGCTGAGGAACTATCAGCTTTCAAAGAAGCATTCTGCTCCATGGAGTTAGATTAATAAACATCCTCTTGTGTACAGCAATGGTGTTGTATTAATTATCATTGAAAGTCTTGAACAGTAAATATAAGTGATTTTAAAATAATAGTGGAGTATTTTAGTACCTTCAACCAGAATTTCCAGGCCTGCAAGGAGGCTTGTTTAACAGAGGGGGAAATTCTTTGGTATCATAATGGATGACAAGAAAGAAGGAGATTTGCACTGTACCCCCACATTTAGACTAGACATTTCTTACTTGCAAGCCCTAGCCTGTCCCTACGTGCCTCATCAATGACCAGTTCAGTGTATGCTTGACATACCATCATCAAACTTTATGTTGTGCATTCCACATGTCTTATCTAGTAACTCATGTTGCTGACAAAACCAACTGCCTTTATCACAGTTGTTGTTTTGCTTATGACAAACACATTGTGATGCTTTATAAGCATTGAACTGCTACACCAACAGAAGCCTTGATATACATGTTATATATTTAAGAAGAAAGCAAGGATATGCAATAAAGATTCTGTGTACATTGAGATAAAACAGACATAAACATCTGAAGTGATAAAGAGTATATTCAAATATATTCCTGGTGGTGCTGGGAATCCAGACCAACTAAGTCACTGATTAAGTTATGGGCTGGACTACCAACAAAGCATGCTTCAAATTGCAGCAGGGGCAAGAAACTTTTCACTTCTCCAAAATGCCCAGATTGGCCCTGTGACCCACCCAGCCTCCTAGCCACTGGTTACTGAAGGCTCTATCTCTGTGGATAAAGCAACTGGGCCATGAAATTGGCCATTCACGTCCAAGCAGCATTTAGGTAAAGAATGAAAGGAGCTGACCTGGCACTCAAATTATACCTGCACTGATGTTCACTGACAGTTGGTCAATTGGATCATTTACCATAAAGGGTTTACTAGCAGTGATAAATCATATGGTAAAATATTTTAACCCTTTAAACGCCAAATTAAATACCATCTGCCATCTGCTGGCATTAGTAGGAGCTCGCCATATTCTCCACGTTAGTGGGGTAAGGGTTAATGACTGGAATTTAAAAAAATATATTAATGTAACTACTGCAATGGTATTAAGAAAAGGAGGAAAACTGAAAAACACAGAATCTTGTTATACGAATGGCCAAATACTGGAAGCAGAAAAAGAATTTTCATGTTCAGGGTAAAGCTAGAAAGTTCAGGAGAAATGGAGGAGACAAAACATATAAAAGTGAAAGGTATACAGATATTAAAAGCCAACTGACAAATGTTCAATGACGGTTCCTAATGTGAATATAAAAGAACTAGAAGATCATGTGCGATTCAAAACTGAGATATGGGCTTGGCAAGGGGGATGGGAATCATTGATTCAGTTCATGTAAGATTCTGTAAGAAAGTCCAAAGTAAGCCGAAAATCACAGTAAAGGGAAGTCTGAATTGGCAATGCTGGGCAGTAAGTGTAAGGGATAAACTGTACAAATTTAGGTTAAGATACATGTGATTAAAAAAACAGGCAGGGATTTAAGAGCTATATTCCAAATTATTAAAACTAGGTATAATGACATAAACAGACAGTCAAGTATAGAGAAATGGGAGAAAAAAGACCTTTAGTTTCATATTGGAATATTCAACAACATAAATGAGAGAAATGAGATACAATGGTTTATATTTAAACTTTGGAAATTGAGAGGTTTAAGGAGAGGTGCAGAAAAGGGGATATGCCCCAATGTAAAAAAAGAAGACAATGAAATACATATGCTGTTGAAATGCAGAAAGACACAAAGGTGAGGGAAAAAATTTGAATACTATGTGGTTACGAGTAAAGGAAGAAATAACACACAAGTAAATAACCAGTTGTACTAAGATTACAGAATTGACAAATTTAGACAAAATTTTATACAATAAGAAATGTAAACAGAAAAACCAAGTGAAAAAAATTGTGCAGAGTTTAGAGGAGGAGGGAGATATATTTTACGGTACAGAATAATTTAGATAACAATGGAACCTTATAACAGAATAAATAGTAGAAGATAGATGTCAGTCAGTAAATAAATATGGTGGGAATGTACTGGTAAAAACATAGCATAAGCAGTCACATCCAGAGAAATGTACTTGATATTCAGCAAATACATTTTATTTGATTGCAGAACACCACTCACCCAAATACTGTCATGGTGTGCAGAGAGCAACATTTTCTTTTACCTTTGCCTTATCTGATTATGTTGAGAGTACATTAAGAGTGTTCCCTGTAACCTGAGTTTTTCAAAAAAGAACTTCATAATGCTGAGCTATCCATATCACAATCCGAATGAGAAATCAATTAAATGAATATTTTGAAAATGTCAGCGATGTAGGTAACTATTTGTTTCAAGTAACAGCTAAATGAAGGTTATTTGCATAAAATAGAAAGTGGTCTAACAAAAACCAAAATGAAGGTAATGGTGCTGGGGTAACTCTACCACTTGATATGCACAATGTTAGTTCTTCAAACAGAAGTCCCCAACCTCCCCCCCCCCCCCCCCCCC
>Ga0268261_10000157_pt1 | contig 42297 bp, 42 predicted proteins | sample TergutNc150P1_FD_190353 | JGI IMG/M metagenome (GOLD analysis project Ga0268261, IMG submission 190353) | Nasutitermes corniger P1 segment gut microbial community from laboratory colony in Florida, USA - Nc150 P1 (SPAdes) (version 2) | ecosystem: Host-associated > Arthropoda: Insects >... | reverse complement strand
CATTTTTTCATATGTTTGCTTTTTTACTCCTATTAATTGCTTAAAATCTTCATTTTTTAGTTTCATCGCTTTTTCATATCTAGTCATTTTTCATCCCTTGACCATTTTACTCTTTTTTATATTTTTTATAAATAGTTTCCGAGGAGGTCTAATTATTATACTGGGAAACGTAAGATATTTGAGTTTTAAAAATAAATTTACTTATACACTGAGAATGACATTTTATTTCTTGCCACACGCCATACCTACTTTGATTTTTATAAAAATAAATTTTATTTTTGATAATATAGTTTTATTAAGTTTTACTATTTGTATAATTATTTTTGTCATATGGATTTTATTTAATTACAAATCATTAAAAATTTCTTTATCAAAAGAAGTAATAGCTATGTCCAGAAAAGAAAATAAATATACTATATTTTTAGGGATATATAACAGTATAGGAGCTGCGGTAAGTGAAGAATTATTTTTTAGAAAATTTATACTTTCTATACCCGATGTTTCTTTAATTTTATTAATATTTGTTAGCATATTATTTTTTGTAATAAATCATTATATGTTGCCATGGAGTAGCTCATTTAAAACAAAAGATTATATTAATCAAGCAATATTTGCTACAATAAGTTCTTTAATTTTTGTTTATAGTGGTTCAATTTTACCTAGTATTTTTTTGCACATTCTTTTTAATATACCTAGTATTTTGTTCAATATTAAATGCTTCGATAGGCACTATATTAGAAAAAATTATTTTGATGATATTTTAGAAAAAAAGAATAACTATAATGAACTTGAAATATAAAAAATTTTCACTAAATTAGAAAAGAGGTATGCTTTGTTATATGTATGAAAAAAATAATTTATCAATCAAAGAAATAGAAAATCTATTATCAAAAATTGTAGATAAAGTAATAAATGTTAATTTGAAAAATAATATAGGTACATTTAAAATGGGTGCTTATAAAATAATAGATAACAAAGGCACAGAACAAGAAATAATTTTAATTTATAAAGGTGAAATTTCTGATATAGAAAATGTACGTATAAATTCCGCTTGCTTTTCTAGCGACTTATTTGGCGATACTCGTTGTGATTGTAATGAACAATTGCAGAAGTCTATAAATTATATTAATTCAATTGAAAATGGAATGGTTATATACCTTTTAAATCAAGATGGAAGGGGTCAAGGTACTGTAAATAAATTGAAATCTTATTATTGTATGGATAAATACAATTTAACATCTGCAAAATCTTTTCAAATGTTATATTTAGAAACCGATATAAGAAATTTTGAATTAGCTGCAACAATTTTACATGATAATAAAATTACATCCATAAATATGATAACCAACAATCCTGAAAAAATAAAACAAATCGAGAAATATGGTATTAAAATAAAAAATAGAATATCAATAATAAGCGAAAGACCAGAATTACAAAAATATTTGATAAGTAAAAAAGAAGAACTTCAATATTTACTATAACTTTTTTATTTTTAGTGGAGATATAATTTGAAAAAATTATTAATTGTTGGTGGTAGTGGTGGCATAGGTATAGAAATTATTAAAAATATTTTACGTTCAGGAAATAAAGTTATAAATTTAGATAAATCAAAATCTAATATTAAACATAAAAATCTAAAAAATATAATTATAGATTTAAATAATGTTAATTTAAAAATTTTAATCGAAAAAATAATTTTAGAAGAAAAGAAAATAGATTATTTTGTATGTTCTATTGGATATTATAATCCTAATGCTAAAAATACACTTGAAGAATATGAAATTAATATAAAAATAAACCTCGATATTCCTATTAAAATATCATTAATGATATTAAACCATATGAAAAACAAAGTAAGAAAAGGAACAATAATTCTTATCACTTCTGAAGCTGCAATAGGTGGAAGTCGTTCCCTTGGTTATTCTGTTAGTAAATCTGCTTTAGAGGGATTTAGAAGATTTTTGGCATTAGAAACATCCAAAACTTCTATTAATATTTATTCTGTAGCTCCTGGAATTATTGATACTTCTATGTCTTCAAAATTATCTAAAAAAAGAAAATCAAGTACAATAACTAAAACATATGAAAAACGTATGGGAAAACCTATAGAAGTTTCAAAACTTGTATTATTTCTTATTTTTCAAGCACCTAGTTATATGAAAGGTCAATGTATATTGATAGATGGTGGTCTTGCAAGTAGATACAAATAATTTCTTATAGAAAATAATATTTAGAGGTAACATATGCTAATATCAATAGAAGGTATAGATGGAGCTGGAAAAACAACACAAGTAAATATGCTTTCAGATTTTTTTAGAACCAAATTGAACAAAATGGTTTATATAACAAAACAACCTACAAACTTTTATAGGTCTTATGATAGATTTAAATCGTATATATACGGTAAAATAGATACTGAAAACTCCAAAATTTTATATGAATTAGCTCTAATAGCTGCAACAGATAAACTTCGTCATTATGAAACTGAAATTTTACATAATGAAAGTGATATAATTATTAGTGATAGATATATACATTCTACTTATGCATATTTTTTAGCAAGAGGTATTGAAGAATTAGTTTGGCTAAAAGAAATAAATAAATTTTTACCTATGCCACAATTTACTTTCTATCTAGATATTAATATCAAAGAAGCTCTTAGTCGTATTATAAAAAGAGATAATACTATAACTAATGAGGAAAAAAATTTAAAAACAATGTCTTTTGTAAGAGATAATTTTATTTTACAACCTTGGGGAATAAGTGAAAATTACTACATTATTGATGGAGGGGGAATAAATAATAGTCCTGAAAAAATTCACGAAAATATAGTACAAATTATTTTAAACAATATGTAACAAAATTTTTCAATATCTGAAATATGTTATAATGATGAAAAGTTGTTTATATTTTAGATATTAAAATCAAGTATTTCGAAAAAATATATGTGTTATATAATTTGAAATATTAGTCTAATAAAATTAAAGGTAGTAAAATGATAAACTCAAAAGAAGATTTGCAAAAATCTATAAACAAAAATAAAATAATAGTTTCTGACCTTGATGGTACGTTACTAAGAAGTGATAAAACAATTTCTAAATACTCTGTTAGTATTTTGGAAAAATGCAAAAATATAAAATTGCCAGTTTGGTATGACGAAAAAGATGAAGCTATAGCTTATAAATATATAGAAGCATTTAAAAAAGTTATAAATAATATTCATGAACTTATATAATACAGAAAAGGTATCCTTATGACTTTAAAAAATTTTAAAGAAAAAGATTTTATAAAAACTATTCTTTCAAAATACGCCACAACTGCGAATAAGAATAATTTTGATGACTGCATTTGTATAGATTTACAAGATTTATTAGGTATAGAAAATCTGCCTTATCTCGTATATTCAATTGACCATCCATCTTTTATAAAAAGAAAAGGTATGGATAGAAATGAACAGTATAAATTTTACGGAGCATGGGCGGCAGCCTGTACTTGTGGAGATATACTTGCAATGGGTACAATGCCTAAAGGTTTTTCTTTTGATTTATCTGCTCCTATTGATACAGAAATAAATGATATAGAGTTAATAATGAAAGGGATACTTAATACTTTAAATTTTTATGGTGCAAAATTTGAAGGTGGTAACATTGATGTAAATAATCTTGAAACTGTATGTATGGCTTGGGGATTAGTTAAAAGAGATAAAATTATAAGAAGAATAGGAGCAAAATCTTCTGACTATATTGTAGCGACAGCTGATTTAGGTGTGGGTTGGGCTTGCTATTTAATAGAAAAATTTGGTCTTGAAGAAAAATTGCCAAATGTAATTGTGAAAAAAATAAGAGAATATAAAAAAATCCCAACTGCAAATGTAAAAGCTATGCAAGAAGTTTTTGAACTTGAAGGAGCTATAACAAGTGGCATGGATCTTACAGATGGTTTAATAGAATTTTTGTATACTGTTAGTGAAAATAATAATTTAAGAGTAGAAGTTGATTATAAAGAACTTCCTGTATCTGATTTTTTAAAAATATTATCTGAAGTTCTTGGCTTTGATGCTAAACTAATGTGTTTTAGTCCGGGTTATGATACGCCTCTATCACATGGATGGACTATTGATAAAAATCATATTGAAGATGTTAAGTATATATTTAAAAAACATGGTGGAGAATTAAATATATATGGTAGAGTTTTAGAAGGTCAAGGTGTAAAATTAATAAATAAAGATAATCGAATTAAAGACATTCCTCTATTTTATGATGATCAATTTAATAGTGAGAATTTGATAGAAGATTTTAAAAATATTATTAGAAATCTTTAATTATGAAATAAAATGTTTTAAAACCTTGAGCAATATGTAACAAAAATTTTTTTTAATATCTAAAATACGTTATAATAATAAAAAGTTGTTGATATTTTAGATATTAAAATTACAGGGTAAATATAAATGATAAACTCAAAAGAAGATTTACAAAAATTTGCAAACTAAAATAATAATTTCTGACCTTGACGGTACATTACTAAGAAGTGATAAAACAATTTCTAAATACTCTGTTATGATTTTAGAAAAATGCAAAAATGAAGGGTATAAACTTATATTTGCAACTGCAAGACCACCTAGAGATATCTATAAATATCTTCCTACACAATTAAAAAATGAGATTGTCATCTCTTACAATGGTGCTATGATATTAGAAAATTGTAATACTATATATAGAAAAACAATTGATAAAAATATTGTTCTAGAAATTATTAAGATATCAAAAAACCAAGGTTTAAATCGTATATGTATTGAAATAGATGATAAACTATATGCAAATTTTGATGCTACATATTATTATGGATGGAACCCATGTGAAATCGTAGATTTTAATGAATTAGATTTTATAGAAGTATTAAAAATAATAATTTTTAGTGATAAAACAATACAACCTGAATTTATTAAAAAGATACCTACAAATTGTACAGGAGTGATTACAGATAATAATTCATTATTGCAAATAATGAATAAAGATGTATCGAAATGGTCTGCAATTAAAAGAGTAATTGATAATTTTGAAAACATTAAAGATATCATTGTATTTGGTGATGATTATAACGATTTTGATATGATTCAAAATGCAACTATAGGTGTTGCAATGGAAAATGCTGTTCCAGAATTAAAATCAATTGCCAACTTCGTAACTAGTAGCAATGATGAAGATGGCGTTGCCGTATTTTTAGAAAAAAACATATTTAATATATAAAATGAAGGACATATATGAAAATAATAGAAGCAATAAACCTAAAAAGAGATTTCACCATAGGTAAAGGAATATTTAATAAAAATAAAAAAACAATAAATGCTGTAAAAGGTATCAATTTTCATGTAGAAAGTGGTGAAATTTTTGGACTGCTAGGTCAAAATGGAGCTGGAAAAACAACAACAATAAAAATGCTTATAACAATGCTTGCACCTACAAGTGGAACTTGTGAAGTGCTTGGACACAAGACTTTTGGTGAGGAAAAACAAATAAGAAAAAATATAAATTTTATTTTTGGAGGTGAGTACGGACTTTATCGTAGACTTTCTGCAAGAGACAATCTTAGATATTTTGCAAATTTGTATAAAGTGCCTATAAAAGATAGGGATAATTACATAAATGAATTGTTAGAATTAGTAGAAATGAGCGATAGAGCAGATACACCTATAGAAACATTTTCTAAAGGAATGACACAACGTATACAAATAGCCAGAGGACTTATAAACAAACCTAAAATTTTATTTTTGGACGAGCCAACAATAGGATTAGACCCATTAGGTGCTGAAATGCTTAGAGTTACTATAAAAAAAATAAATAGTCAAGGAACAACAATTTTTCTAACAACGCACAATATGTACGAAGCTGACGAACTTTGTAATAGAATAGCTATAATAAACAAAGGAGAATTTTTAATTTTGGATACTCCAAAAAATATAAAAATTTCTACAGGTATAGATGAAAAAGATACACTCGAAGAAGCTTATATTAAAATTATAAAAGGAGCTAAAAATGAAATCATCTAGCGTTTTATGGACATCTTTTATACTACAAATGAAACAAAGTTTTGCAAGACCTATGTTTAAATATGTAATGCTCGTATCTCCTTTTTTGTCTTCTGTAATACTTGGGGAAATATATAGATACGCAGGTAGAGGCGATGAATACTTTCTATCTTATGTTGTATTAGGTTCTGGACTTTGGAGCCTTTGGGGTTCTATTATCTTTTCTTCTATAGGAGATATAAATAGAGAAAGATTTACTAATACATTATCTATAATATTTTCTTCGCCTACAGATTTTCGTATTATCTGGCTTGGAAAAATATTAGGAAATACATTTTTATCGGTAATAAGTTTTTTTATTAGTGTACTATTTTCTTCGATTTTATACGGTATTACAATTAGTTTTAATAATTTTGGTTTTGTATTGCTTTCACTTTTGATAACTATAGTATCTTTTATTATTATAAGTATATCTACGTCATATTTACTTACACTTTCTCGAAAAACAACATTATTTATGAATTGTTTGGAGTTTCCTTTTATGCTTTTGTTTGGTTTTGCGTTTCCTGTTTCTATGCTACCTACTCCTATAATGTATTTTAGCTATATTTTTCCTATTACATGGGTTATAAAATTATTGCGTTCTAGTTTTAGTGAAAATTTAGAAAATTTTGGATATTACTTATCATTTTCAATTTTAACAATAGTTTTATTTATATTTATATCCCACTTATTATACAAAATTATATATAAACAAACAAAAATACTCGGAACATTAGATATGGTATAGGAGAAGTAAGTATGAAGAGATATTTATCACAAATTTCTATAATAGCAAAACGTAATTTTTCTTATTTCAACTGGAGTGAGTTTTTTATATACAAGATACTCTTATCTATATTAACACTAACTTTTTATGTTTTGGTAGCAAATTTTACAACAGGAGAAATAAATTTAGAGAGGTGGGTAGTTGGGAATGCTTTTTTTATGTGTGTAATGGAATGTATACATTATGCAGGTGTTATTTTTAACGCCGAGAGATTTAACGGTACTCTTAGGAGTATAGTTGTATCTCCGTCAAGTAATCTTTTTTATATTGCTACAATTTCTAGTTGGAATGTTTTTATAGCATTTGTTACAGTATTGTTTAGTTTTTTAGCTGGTGGTCTTATTTTTAATATCAACTTTACAGATATTAATTTTTTAGTTGTAATAACTGGTATATTCGCAGCTATAATATCTACTGCTAGTTTGGGTATATTATTATCTGTTTTTTCTCTTGTAACAGATAGTATGTATCTTGTATTAAATACAGTTGCATCGCTTATAATGATATTTTCTTCTGCAAATTTCCCTATAGAACAATTGCCAAGGTATGTGAGGTGGATTAGCTATATATTGCCACTATCAAATAGTATAAGAGCTACTAATATTTATATGTATGATACTACCTCTATAAACTTTTTTAGGTTTTTAGGATATGAATTATGTTTAGCTATATTTTATGTCGTAATTGCTTTGTCTACCATAAAAATTATAGAAAAAATATCAATACAAAAAGCTACACTTGAAATATTTTAAAATTACAATAATCAATAATATTTTTGCAGGGAAATTTACCCTCCAAAAATGTATAGGCAAATCAAATTAAAGTATATTGATTTGCCTATACTTAGTAATATTTTAAAATATTCTTTGTTTTACTACCTCATACATAAGAATAGCACTCGCAACAGAAGCATTTAGTGAATTTATGTTACCTATCATAGGTATTTTTGCTCTAAAATCACATTTTTTTAGTACAAGTGGAGATATTCCCTCACCTTCTGAACCTATACATATTGCTACTGGTATTTTAAAATCTATATCAAAATAATTGGCACCTTTCATATCTGCACCAACAATCCATATATTTTGTTTTTTCAATTGCTCTATAGTGCTTGCTATATTAGATACTTTTGCTATTTTTATGTAATTAATAGCTCCAGCAGAAGTTTTTTCAACTATAGATGTTAAACCCACAGAACGTCTAGATGGTATTATGATACCGTGTACACCAGAAGCTACAGCTGTACGTATAATAGCCCCAAAATTGTGTGGGTCTGTAATATTATTTAGAATAATAATAAAAGGATTTTCAGATTTCTCCTTTGCTACGTTTAAAATATCAAAGACTGTAGAATATGATACAACAGGAGCAAAAGCAATTATACCTTGATTATTTTCTCCGAAATTATCCAATTTTTTTTTGGGTACATAATCTACTCGTATTTTTAGCTCTTTAGCTTTTGCAAAAATCTCTTTTATACTTCCATGTATTTCTCCCTCTTTTATTATTATTTTATCTATCAATCTACCTGTATTTAGTGCTTCAAGTACAGCATTTCTACCTTTTATTATAGTTTTATCTATTTCCATCAAATTTTATTCCTTGTTTTCATATAAATATTCAAAAATCAGCTTTAGCCTTTCTATTTTACCAGTCAAAAATAAATAGCCAAAAAGAGCTTCCAGACCTGTAGCATGCCTATATTCCGATACAGAAGAGCTTTTTTTTACCTTTGTTACAGAATTTCTTCCTCTTTTTAAAATACTGATTTCCTCATCTGTTGCTATTTCTAATAATCTGTGGTACATTTCACTTTGTGCTTTTGCACAAACCATAGAAATAGATTTTTTATGAATATTATGAATATTTGTGTTTTTTACTAATTTTTGTCTTACAAAAACTTCAAAAACTGCATCTCCCATATATGCAAGAGCTACAGGATTTAAAGCTATTATTTCTTTTTCATTGTGAATATCATTCATTATATTTCCATCTTACACCAGCTCTTGTGTCTTCTATTGTAACACCCAAGTTTAGTATTTTTTCTCTTATTTCATCTGCTAACTTGAAATTTTTGTTTTTTCTAGCATCTTCACGCTGTTTTATCAAGTCTTCAATTTCTGTGCTTATATCTTTATTTTCGTGTAATTTAATACCTAAAATATTTAAAAATTTTTTTATTTCTTCATAAATTTCTGTTAAAAGTTCTACACAAATTTTTTCTCCATTTGTATTTACAAATTTTATATAATCAAAAATAGTAGATATTGCAAGAGATGTATTTAAATCATCCTGCATGGCAAGATGAAAATTAAGCGAAATTTCATCTGATTTGTCGTAAAAATCTTGCTGTAAGTTAACTTGTACTGTATTTTTAGTTTTAATCAAAAATTTTAAATTCTGAATAAATTGATTTATTCTTTCAAGTCCATTTTTTGCAGAAATAAGACTTTCATTGCTATAATTAATAATAGAACGATAATGCGAAGACAAAATAAAAAAACGAAGAGTATTATAGCCAAAATTATTTGCTATATCACGTATTGTTAAAAAATTGCCAAGAGATTTTGACATTTTTTCATCATCTATATTTATAAATCCGTTGTGCATAAAATAATTTGCCAAATTCGTATTGTTAGCACAACTACTTTGGGCTATTTCATTTTCATGATGTGGAAATAATAAATCTGAGCCACCACAATGTATATCTATCGTATCTCCTAGGTATTTTTTTATTATCGCAGAACATTCTATATGCCAACCCGGTCTACCATCTCCCCATGGAGATTTGTAAAAAGGTTCACCATCTTTTTTTGCTTTCCAAAGTACGAAATCTGTTTCGTGCTTTTTTGTATTATTTGTATTATTTTCTAACCTTGTTTGTAATTCATCATTATTTATGTTTTTTAGTATACCGTATTCACAACTTTTACTATCAAAATATACATTACCGTCTATCTCATAAGCATTACCTTTTTTCACTAAAACATCTATCATTTGTATAATAGCTGGAATTTCTTCTGTAACTCTAGGGCTATGTGTATATGGTAATATGTTTAGTCCTTGTATATCTACTATTGCTTCTTGCATATATTTTTCTGCTATTTCTTCAGATGTTTTATTTTCATTCAAAGCTTTTTTTATTATTTTATCATCTATATCTGTAAAGTTTTGAACAAAATCAATGTCATATTCATAATATAAATCTTTTAAATATCGTCTTAATGTATCAAAAACAATAAGTGGTCTTGAGTTTCCGATATGCAAATAATCGTAAACTGTAGGACCACAAACATAAATTTTTATTTTATCTCCGAAAAATTTAAAATCTTCTTTTGTTTTTGTTATAGAATTAAAAATTTGCATATCAAAATATTTTCTTTCATTTTTTATTTGTGGCTAACCAAACAAATAGCTTTTGCTGCTATTCCTAGCTTGGTTCCTGTAAAACCTAGTCCTTCTTCTGTTGTAGCTTTTATATTTATTTTACTTTCTTCTATTTGAAGTATTTTGGATAGATTTCTTTTTATTTCTTGTTTGTAAGGAGAAATTTTAGGACTTTGTGCTATTACTATAGTGTCTAGATTTTCTATTTCATATTTTTCTTTTATTAAATCTAACACATGTTTTAAAAGTATAAGGCTATCTATATTTTTATATTTTTCTGATGTATCTGGAAAATGGTCGCCTATATCTCCCATACCACAAGCTCCTAAAATAGAATCTATAATAGCATGTGTTAAAACATCTCCATCTGAGTGGGCTAAAAGTCCATATTTTTTGTTTTCTATTATAAAATCTATTTTTACTCCGCCAAGTATTAAATTTCTATTTTCAGCTATTTGATGTACATCGTAGCCTATACCTATTCTTTGTTTTAACATATTTTTTATATTACATATAAAGCTGTGTGTAGTAGACTAAGTATACACAGTTTTTTTTGTATCTCACTTAATATTTTATTTTTGTGTTCGTAATCTATCATTTGTATTATCATTTCATTTTCTATTTCTATTGCCATAAGTATACCTTGCTGTATAGATGGTTCGAATATAATTGCATCATACGGGCTGTAAAAATCACCATATATTCTTCGATGTGTATTATTCAAAGATTCTTCTATTTCTTTGGATAATAATGATAATCTGTTAAAGATATTTCTGGATTCATGTAGTGATTTTTCTTCTAACATACCATAAAAAATTTTTGCATTTCTTTGATTCTGTATAAATGTTTGAAAAATACTATGATTTTTCACTCTATTACTTTTATTTATATCCAGAATATTATTTTGTTCTTGGTTTATTTTTTTTTTAAAAGATTTGAAAATATCTTTATTTAGCTTTTTTTTATTTTTATTTTCCAAGTTTAAATTTTCTTTTGAATTTTCAAAATTTTTATCTTCTCGGACATTTTTATCTTCTATATCTAGTATTGCTGCACCATTTACAAAATTTATTTTATTTTCCGAAAAAGCTTTTTGTATTGTTTTAAAATCTTGAATTTCCTTTACAGTCATATATGCCTCCTTAATTTATAATAGGGTTTAGCCTGTACTTAAATATATTAAAGATAACAAATATTTGTGAAAAGGAAATTTTTATTTTATACTAAATTAATGCATCCACATTTGTATATTCAAGTCCAAACTCATCTGCAACTGGTTTATAAGTAGTTTTACCCATATATGTATTAATACCAGGTATTATGTGTTTGTCTTGTTTTGCTGCCTCTTCTAACCCTAAGTTTGCAATAGCAAGACCTTGTCTTATTGTTGCATTTGTAAGAGCAATTGTAGATGTTCTAGGTGTACTACCTGGCATATTTGCAACACAGTAATGTACTATATCATCTATTATAAATATTGGATTGTTATGGTAAGTCATTTTGGTTGTTTCGCAACATCCACCTTGGTCTACTGCTACATCTACAATAACACTACCTGGGAGCATAGTTTTTAAATATTCTCTTTTTATTAGTTTAGGAGCACTTGCACCCGGTATAAGTACAGCCCCTATAACTAAATCTGCGTTTTGTATTTCATCTTTTATTGCTCCTGCAGAACTGTATATTGTTTGAATACTTGTACCAAAAATATCATCTAAATATCGTAATCTATCTAAATTAGTGTCGAGAATTGTTACATCTGCACCAAAACCAATTGCCATTTTTGCTGCATTTACACCAACAATCCCACCACCGATTATTACAACTTTTGATTTTTTTGTACCCGGTACACCACTAAGTAAAACTCCACGTCCTTTGTATACACGCTGTAGATATTTTGCACCTTCCAAGACACTAAGTCTGCCTGCAACTTCACTCATAGGAGTAAGCAGTGGCAGACCACCTCTATAATCTGTTATCGTTTCATATGCTACAGATTTTACACCTGCAGAAAGAAGTGCTTCTGTAAGCTCTTTACTTGCTGCAAGATGAAGATAAGTATATATTATTTGACCTTTTCTCATTTTACTATATTCTTCTTCTAAAGGCTCTTTTACTTTTATTATCATTGATGAATTAGCCCAAATTTCATCTGCTGTATCCATTATTTTAGCACCGGAATTTATATATTCTTCATCTGAAAAAGAAGAACCTAGACCTGCTCCTGATTCTATAAGAACAGTATGTCCGTTTGAAACATAATCGATAACATTTGATGGAGTAATACCAACTCTATATTCATGTGTTTTAATTTCTTTCGGGCAACCGATTATCATTTTTTTCCTCCTAGTAATTTTTTAATTAATTTTTTAATTATAATATATTAATTGCTTAGATTGAATCTGCAAATTTTGTATATTTAGATATCCATGTTAAATCTACTGTTCCTGTTGGTCCATTTCTATGTTTTGCTATTATAAGCTCTGCTTTTCCTGGATATTCTGTATCTGGGTTGTAATATTCATCTCTGTATAGAAATGTTACTACATCTGCATCTTGTTCTATTGCTCCAGATTCTCTTAAATCGGAAAGCATAGGTTTTTTATCTGCTCTAGATTCTACAGCACGGCTAAGCTGACTTAATGCTATTATTGGTATAGAAAGCTCTCTTGCTAATGATTTTAAACTACGAGATATTTCTGATATTTCTTGTTGTCTATTTTCTATACGCCCAGATGTAGTCATAAGTTGTAAATAATCTATAAGAACAAGACCAAGTCCACGTTCCAATTTTAGTTTTCTACATTTTGCACGTACTTCCATAATAGATATACCAGGGGTATCATTTATAAAAATAGGTGCCTTAGATAAATCTGAAATAGAATGTACTATCTTGGTCCAATCTTCGTCTACTAAATCACCAATACGTAATTTTGAAGAATCTATCATTGCTTCTGATGCTATCATTCTATTTACAAGTTGTTCACGACTCATTTCTAAACTAAAAATAGCTGTTGGTATATTCTTTTTTATTGCAGCGTTTTGTGCTATATTAAGTGCAAAAGCAGTTTTTCCCATAGATGGTCTTGCTGCGATAAGAATTAAATCTTGAGGCTGTAAACCAGATGTTTTAATGTCGAAATCACTAAAACCAGTTTCAACACCTGTTATTTTTCCTTTTGATTGTGTTAATTGTTCTAATTTTTCTACTGCAGAGGTTAAAACTTCTTTTATATGAAAAAAATCTGTAGAATTTTTAAAAGATATTAGATTAAAAATCTCTTTTTCGGCAAAATCTATAATATTTTCCACAGTTTCTTTTTCTTCAAAACTTTTATTTGATATTTGTTCTCCAATTTTTATAATTTTACGAAGCAAAGATTTTTTTTCTACTATTTTTAAATATTCATTCAAATTTGCCCAAGTAGATACACTAGATGCTAAATGAATAATATAATCTCTACCACCTATAGCTTCTGTTAGGTCTTTTTCATCCAAATAAGATTTTAGTGTTACAATATCTACAGGGATATTTTTAGTAAAAAGATTAATCATTGCCTCAAATATAATTTTGTGTGTCTGTAAATAAAAATCATCTTTATTTATATTTTCGGCTGCTTCTAATACGGCATCTGCTCCAAAAAACATACTACCCAAAACAGCTCTTTCAGCTTCTATATCTTGTGGTAATGGTCTTTGTATTTCCATAAAACTCCCTGTTTTTAAAATTTCCTATGCAGAATTTACTTTTATTTTCAAGCTTACATTTACTTTTGAATGCAGTTTAATGTCTGCCGAAAATTCACCGATTGCTTTTATATCTCTTTTTAGTGATATTTTTTTCTTATCTATATTTATATTTGCTTGTTCATTTAGAGCAGATGATATTTCTTTGTTTGTAATAGCTCCAAATAACTTTCCACTCTCACCAGACTTAGCATTTATTACTACAACTATATCTTTTATTTTTTCGTATATTTCTTTTGCTTCATCTAACAATTTTTGTTCTTCTTCTTTTATTTTTGTTTGTTTTGCTTTAAGTTTTTGTAAATTTTGATGATTAGCTTCTACAGCTAAATTTTTAGGAAAAAGAAAATTTTTTACATATCCATCTGATGCGTTTATTATTTCGTCTTTTTTTCCTATGTTTTTTACATCTCCCAAAAGGATAACTTTCATATTGCCTCCAAATTAAAATGAAATGAAATATTGCACATTTTAGAAAATTTTTATACGCATATTGTAACATATATGTTATCAATATAAAAGCATTATAAAAATTCAGTTATTTAACAAAATAGCATAGTTTAAATTTTTTTATAGATTTAAAAATTAGAATAAATTTCATGTTATCTAAGACAAAATTTTCAAACAATTAATTAAATTTACTGCAAGCAAAAAGCACCTAAAACTATATGTTTTTAGGTGCCTTTAGCTAGATATTTTCTTTCCTTAATATAAACTGTTTAAATTATCTATTTCTATAGTGGAAGATATAGATAATAAAGTAACCTACGAATTGGGTCATTCAGTACACAGTTATTATACGAGAAATAATCAACCTTTTGTATACGGACATTATACTATATTTTTAGCTGAAATTGCTTTCGATTAATATCTTATCAGAAATATAAAAGATTGTCAACTAAAAATTAAATCGAGTCATGTATCACTTTAAGTGAGGTAAGAAAAAGAGTATACTAAATCTAAAAAGGAAATTAGATTATGTCAAATATAAAAATAAAATGTATTTATTGTAACAGTGAAAAAGTAAGTAAAAATGGTAAAAAACCAAAAGGAATACAAACACTATTGTGTAGAGATTGTAACTTTAGCACAGAGTTTTTTAAAAAGAGTGTAATTTTTCTTGGATTATAAAACCATAAAGATAAATGAGAAAAAATTTTTAGATGGATATTATGATGATATTTTTAATTAAGAAGTGGAAATTCTAAATATTTTACAATATATGTATTTATTATAACAAATTTTATAAAATGAAAATTTGAAGCAAAATTCTTAAAATTCCATAGAAAATACTGTGGAAGTCAGGTACTACCTATTATATAGAGTTTACATAATTATAAATTTAATACATAGTAAGATGGATGAAATGATTGTAGGTAACACTAAAATATGCTATAATAACTTAGGTTTTGACAATTAAAAGTACATATGTTCAAAACCTATTTCAAATAGCAAAAAAAGAAAATTTTTAGGAGGAATAAAAAATGTTAGCGATATTAATTTTAGTTACGATAGCACCATTAGGACTTAAAAAGGAAGAAGATTTAGGTCTTGTAATATTATAGATATAATAAAAAACGAAAAGGAGGAACAGCTTTGAATACTATGACCAATATTGAAAAGATTTCGAAAGAAACTTTAGCTATTTCAAGAATTTATAAGCCATTTTTTAATAGAGCTATTTCAAACGAAATCCAATGGACTATAGTATCTCTCCCATCTTCAGAATGGGCTGTAAAGGTATTCCCCAATACCAAAAGCCCTGAAGAAGCAGTTAATCTAATGTGGGAAGCTATCTTTAAAGCAAACCTCATAGACGACCATGTCGACCCAATTGATAATTGGGATAGACACATTGAAAAGTTATCATTACAAACTAAAAAACTGATATCTTTCCCATTCCGTGGTATTCTTTTATGGCAAGGCTCTTTATTTTAAAAAGTTTGCTGTATTCATAAATTTGTTTTGTAATATTCATTTACTTCCTACTTCCTAAAGTTCAGTCCTTTCCTAGAAAAAAAATTTTTTTTATATAGGTACTATGACTTCTGCTGACTTCTTGTAGTTCGTTGTTACTATAGGTTTCTTATATGTTTTCACCTATTTACAAGACCTCCCGTGGTAAGATACGAATCTTTCATTCCATGTCCCTACATAATTTACATATAAGTATCCTTGTCGTATATTGGAATTCATCTTGTTGTGCAGACTTATCCTACTTTCTATCCTGATTATATTCGTTTTCCTTAGGGCAGAATTTTGCTATTGGCTTCCTTCAAACTCCACTTCACAATGGACGCTCTTGCCTTTCGCTAGTGGTTGGCTACGACTAGCCCCCACAGTAGACTTGCACCTCCTAGATTTGTAACATGCACGGCACACTAAAAAAACCAAAACATTTTCATTTTAAAAAGTTTTGGTTTTTGCAAATATTTTGGATTTTAATTTATTTTGTTGGGTTTTTTATATTGCCTTTAGCGTTATTTCGTAAAGTTTATTTTAAGATTCTGATCTAATGGGTGAAGTGCTAACACTACTTATAACCTCAAAAGGTTTAATTAAAAAAACATTTAGTAATAGCTAAAATTTTTTACTACAATCTAATACCACTTGTAACATTATTTTGTAAGCTTCATCTTCTCCTGCTTCTTTTAACTTATTCAAACCCTTATATATAAAAGGTATATCCATAAAATATATACCTTTTCTTATAAGAGCGATGCTCATATGTAATTGAAAATTATGTTTTTCAAAAAAATTTAATGAATTTTCAATTGTTTTTTTGAATAAATCAGGATATTCTATAACTTCACAAGGTGTCATTCTTAATAATCTTATTGAAAGATTGTTATAAAGCCAAGCGGTCATATCAGTAGTCCACTCAATATAAAAGTCAAATTTTTTAATTTCCTTTAAGGCAGTATTAAATAAAAATATAGCTTGGTCAACTGTTTCTGTATAAATAATGCATATAAGCAAAAATTCCAAATCTCTAAAACTCCAAAATTTTACATTTTCAAGTCTATCTAAAATTGGTTTTGCAATTTTGCGTAATTTCCCTCAAGAGAAAATAATTTATTTAATAGTTCATTTTTCTCTTCCATATTTTTTGATTTAATTTCACGTTCTGTAATTTTAATTGCCTCCTTTGCAATATAAATTTTTTATTTTAAACAGCCTTTACTATGTAATTTTACATTGTTGTGATTTTGATAGCTCCAAAAGTAATTAATGGCTTATGAATATATTGTATCACATAAAAAGCTATCTTTCAACATATTTTTTTGCAATATTTTCTTGGTAATTTCTGCGAATTTGATTTGCTATTCTAAATCTTTTGATATGTATTATATTGTTGCTTCTCCTCTTGTCTATCATCTTGAATTGCTTTTCTGCTATTTTGGCACATGACCTTTATTTTTATAAATTTGAAAAAAAGATTATTTTGTGGTAGTATGATTAATAAATTTTAATGTCAAAAGAGAGGATTTTAAAATGAAAAAATTGTACTTTAAGAAGATTACGAAATTTGTTCTATTCTTATCATTTATATTTTTCACAAATTTAATATACTTTAATACGCAAATTATGGCTTCCGAACAAAATTTTTTTTCGATAAATACTTATGATAATGAACCTAATAATATAATATACATAGTATCAGGAGAAAATAGAATATCTGTACCCTCCACATATGGAATTACAGTTTTTGATTTTTTAGAAAAATTAAAATTGGAAGAGTATTATTTTGGAGACTTTAATAGAATACTTCAAAATAATGATGAATTAGAGCTTTCAAATGTTTACTTTTCTATAGATATAGAAGAATTTACAATACAACACGATACAATAGCTGTTTTTAACGATACAATGATACATCAAACTAGAAATTATATAAGAGATGGTCATAATGGACATGGTATTAGGTCTAATGTTACTTTTTATAACAATAATGAAATAATAAGTCAAACAACTATTTTAGAGAAAATTATAGAATATCCTACTTCAGCTTTTGTGCATATAGGGACTCTTAAAAATGTAGTAGAAACTACGGCTGGTACTTTTAGGTATTTACATAAATTTACAGCAGAGGCAACAGCGTATTCTCCAGAGCAAGAATATCTTTCTAGGTATACAGCATCTGGCTTGCCTTTATATAGTGGATTAGCTGCAGTAGATACAAATATAATACCACTTGGTACATATATTTATGTTGTAGGGCATGGACTTTTTTTAGCTGCCGACACAGGTGGGGCTATTGTAGGCTATAAGGTAGATTTGGCATTTGATACAATAAGAGAGGCATTAGTATTCGGAAGAAGAAATGTAGAAGTATATGTTTTAGACAAGGTTACAGATTTGTTTTGAGGTGAAAATTGAATTTATTAGATATTTTGAAAGATGTAGAATATGAAATTAAAGGGAACAAAGATATAGACATAGAATATTTAAGTATAGATTCTAGAAATATAAAAAAAAACACTATGTTTATTTGTATTACAGGATTTAATGTAGACGGGCATGATTTTATAGATACAGCACTTGAAAAAGGTGCTGTATGTCTTGTTGTGGAAAAAGAAATAAAATCAAAATATGAAAATTTAACTATAATAAAAGTAAAGAATAGCAGAATCTCTATGTCTACTATTGCAAATAATTTTTATAAAAATCCAACAGAGAACATAAAAATGATAGGAGTAACAGGTACAAATGGAAAAACATCTGTTAGCTTTTATATACATTCTATACTTATGAAGTATAAGCTAAAAGTAGGACTAATAGGAACAGTCAGTACAAAAATAAATAAGAAAGATGTACCTATAGAATTTGCGACAAGTACAACACCAGATACAATAGAACTTATGCAAATATTAGATTATATGAAACAAAATAATGTAGATAATATTGTAATGGAAGTTACTTCTCATGCTTTAGCACTATACAAAGTAGAAGATTTGAAATTTTTTGTAAGTGTTTTTACAAATTTAACACAGGATCATTTAGATTTACACAAAACAATGGAAAATTACAGAAATGCTAAAGCGAAGTTATTTACAAAAAGCAATATTTCAGTAATAAATATAGATGATGAATATGGCAAATATATGGAGGAAATAGCAATAGGAAAAGTAATAACATATAGCATAGAAAAAGATAGTGATATAAAAGCTGAAAATATAATATATTCGCAGAACTACTCCTCTTTTGATGTATATATTTTTGGTAAAAATCATAAATTTATATTACCTATACCCGGGATTTTTTCTGTATATAATGCACTTGCGACTATTGGGGTTGCTATCTCTTTAGATATTCCAATAACAGTTATACAAGATGCATTAGAAAATTTAGAAACTGTACCTGGTAGAATAGAAACTATTCCAAATACCATGGGTCTAAATATAATTGTAGATTATTCACATACTCCAGATAGCCTTAAAAATATAATTTTAACAGCAAAAGAATTTACTAAAAATAAAGTTATAACAGTTTTTGGTTGTGGTGGTGATAGAGATAAAAGTAAAAGACCACTAATGGCAAAGGAGTCTTCTACATTTTCAGACTTTTCTGTAATAACTTCAGATAATCCAAGAACAGAAGAACCAACACTTATATTAAAAGATATTGAAAAAGGTATGGTAAATAAAAATTACATCCTTATAGAAGATAGAAAAGAAGCAATAGAGTTTGCTATAAATATGGCAACTAAATATGATACAGTAATAATAGCTGGAAAAGGTCATGAAACATATCAAATTTTTAAAGACAAAACAATAGATTTTGATGATAGACTTGTAGTAAAAGAAGCAATAAATAAGAAGATATAAAGGAGAGCTTCGATTGGAAGAAATAAATTTAAAAAATCTTTCAAAAGCATTAAATGGCAAAATTTTCGGTACAAACAGCAGTATAATAAAACCAGAAGCCGTTTCTATAGATAGTAGAGACTTTTTAACAAATAAAATTTTTATTCCTTTGAAGGGTAGTAGAGACGGGCATGATTTTTTAAAACAAGCAGAAGAAACAGCTATGTTTGCTATTTCCGAAAAAGAAACAACTTTGCCGCATATAAGAGTAAAAGATACCTCAAAAGCACTAAAAGATTTTGCTAAATTTTATAAATCTTTATTTGACTTGAAAACAATAGGTATAACAGGTAGTGTTGGAAAAACAACTACAAAAGATATAACTCATAGTATTTTATCTGAGAAATTTGAAACCGTTAAAACAATAGGAAATTATAACAATGAAATAGGTCTACCTTTAACAGTTTTTAATATAAACAATAAAACTGAGGCTATAGTTTTAGAAATGGGTATGAATAATTTAGGAGAAATACACAATTTAGCAGATATAGCTAGACCAGATATAGCAATTATTACAAATATCGGCACAGCACATATAGAAAATTTAGGTTCTAGAGAAAATATTTTAAAAGCAAAAACAGAAATTTTAGACTATAATCCTAAAAAAATAATATTAGATGGCGATAACGATATGTTGGCTACACTTAGAGGTAAAGTAGATGCAATTTATTACTTTGTAGAAAAAGAAACCGAAAAATATTCAGCATACAATATAAAGAATTTAGGTCTTTTAGGAACAAAAGTAACTTTTAAAATAGAAAATGTAAAATTTGATGTAACTATACCGATACCTGGTATTCATGTGGTTAGAAATGCATTAGCTTCTAGTATTTGTGCTTTTTATTTGGGTGTATCCTTATCACAAATTATAAAAGGAATACAAAGCTTTAAACTCTCTAAGGATAGAATGGATATAAAAAATGGAATAAACGATTGTATTATTATAAATGACACATACAACGCAAGCCCACAAAGTATAATAGCAATGTTAGATTTACTAGTTAGCCAGAAGAATGAAAATCGAAATAAAAAAATTATAGCTATACTTGGAGATATGTTTGAGCTAGGAGATTTTTCTAAAAATTTGCATGAAGAAATAGGCAGATATAAATCAATAGAAGAATTAGATAGTTTAATAACAATAGGAAAAGATTCTAAATTTATACACAATATTGCTAAAGTTAAAATAGATTGCCATCATTTTAATACAAAACAAGATTTTTTTACAAGTAAAATAGCAAAAAAATTTAAAGACTCTATTATTTTGGTTAAAGCAAGTAGAGGTATGATGTTAGAAGAAATTGTACAAAATCTTTTATAAAATTGATAATTAAAATATGAAGAAAAGAGAATAAAATGAATTTCACATTGGAAACAGCTATTTTTGCTGCACTTTTATCATTTATAGCTAATATTATAATTTGTCCTTTATTTATACCGGTTTTAAAGCGTATAAAATTTGGTCAGCACGTGCGAGACGATGGTCCAAAATCTCATTTGCAAAAGTCAGGGACTCCTACAATGGGAGGTATTATAATAATAATTAGTTTTTTAATTGGATCGGTATTTTTTTTAAATAATAATTTAAAAAGTGTATTAGTTGTTTTTGCAACAATATCTTTTGGTTTTATAGGGTTTATAGATGATTATATAAAAGTTGTAAAAAAACGTTCACTTGGATTTAGAGCATTACCAAAATTTTTACTTCAACTTTTAGCTGCTACTATATTCTTATTTTTGCTTTCAAATTTGGGAGATGGATATTACAATTTGTTCCTTGTTCCTTTTACAACAAATATGTATATAAATACAGGTATATTGTTTATACCAATATCACTTTTTATTATACTTGGTACTGTAAATGGTGTTAATATTACAGATGGTTTAGACGGTCTAGCTTCTGGTGTTACAGTTCTTGTTGTAACATTTTTTGTATTTGCAGCTTACGGCTTGTATAACAATGATATTTTACCAATTATAGGTGCGGCAGCAGGTAGTCTTTTAGGATTTTTATTGTTTAATACTTACCCTGCAAAAATATTTATGGGAGATACTGGTTCACTTGCACTTGGGGGATTTATAGCGGCTATAGCTGTAGTTTTACGCATGCCTTTATTTTTAGCTATAGTTGGACTTATTTATGTTGTCGAAACAGCTAGTGTAATAATACAGGTTTTGTATTTTAAATTTACAAAAGGCAAACGTTTTTTTAAAATGGCTCCACTTCATCACCATTTCGAATTATCAGGTATACCAGAATCAAAAGTTGTTGCTATTTTTTATATTGTTACAGTTGCTATGTGTCTTATAGGATTTTTAGCAACTAGAGGATTTATTGATGGATTATAAAAATAAAAGAATACTAGTATGTGGTATAGGAAAAAGCGGCATTGCTGCTGCTAACCTTCTTTATAAAAATGATGCTATAGTTTCTATATGGGATAGTAAAGTATCTAGGTTACCAAAAGAGCTTGAAAATAAAAATATATCTTTTTTTATAGGAGAAGAATTAGATTTTGATGTAATAATATTAAGTCCGGGTGTTCCATATACACTACCTTTTGTAAAAAAAGCACTTGAACTAGGTATTTATGTAATAGGAGAATTTGAACTTGGTAGTAGTTTTTACAATAAAGATATATATGCTATCACAGGTACAAATGGAAAAACAACAACAACAATGCTTACATCCTATATATTTTCTAATGTGAGAGAAATAGTAACAGCTGGAAATATAGGAATACCAATAACACAAATAAGTTCTGATAAAACTTGTATTGCAGAAGTTTCTAGTTTTCAATTAGAAACTATAGATAAATTTAAGCCTAAAATAGCAGCCATAATAAATATTACACCAGACCATTTGGATAGGCATTTCACTATGGAAAATTATATTAACATGAAAGCTAAGGTTTTCCAAAATCAAAATGAATTTGATTATATAATTTTAAACCACGATAATGAATATACAAAAAATATGTCTAGTTTGGCAAAAAGTAAAGTTGTTTTTTTTACGCTAGAAAATAATACAATCCTGTTTAATGAAAATGAAAATATATTAATATACAATGAAAATGATTTTGAGATTATATCAAAAATAAATAACGAAAAATTTACTATAAATATAAAAGATATAAATCTCGTCGGAAAACACAATATAGAAAATATAATGGTTTCATCAGCAATAGCTTTGATAGATGGTATAGATGTAAAAATAATAGAAAATGCTATAAAAAGTTTTAAATCTCCAGAGCACAGAATAGAATATGTAGAAGAAATAAATGGTATAAAATACTATAATGACTCGAAAGCAACAAATCCAGAATCTTCTATAAAAAGTATAGAAGCACTTTCTAAAAATGGTAATCTTGCTTTGATAGCAGGAGGAAGAAAAAAAGATGTAAACTATGAAGATTGGGCAAATATTGTAAAAAAACATGTAGCTCATATTGTGATTTTTGGAGAAGATAGTTTTTATTTAGAAAATATATGTAAAAATATAGGTTTTGAAAGTATACATATTTCAGAGAACTTACATCATGCGGTGAAATATTTAAGAGAATTAAGAGATATTGATATTGTATTGTTTTCTCCAGCTTGTGCAAGTTTTGATATGTTTAAAGATTACGAAGATAGAGGGAAAGCATTTAAATCCATAGTATTAAATATGTAAAATTTTAAAAATAAAATTTGAACAAGGAGTGGGTATGGAAAGATTACGGCAATCAAATTATAGTACACATAAATCATCTGAAAAAAATGAAAATGTAAAAAAAATATACGTTGTTGGAATTGATACTACTCTTTATATATCAGTATTTCTTTTGATTCTTATTGGAATAGTAATGGTTTTTAGTGCTAGTTATTATGTTGCTGTAACACATTATAATTTAGGACCGTTACATTTTGTTAAATCCCAAGCTATGTCAGCTGCACTTGGATTTATTGCTATGACAATACTTTCAAAAATGAATTATATGTATTTAAAAGGTATTGTGAATATTTTTTATTTTACTATATTTATACTTTTAATTGTTGTTTTGTTTATAGGAGATGAGACGGGCGGTGCTACAAGATGGATAAGTATTTTTGGTTTTAGATTTCAACCATCTGAACCTGCAAAGTTGGCTGTTATACTTATGGTTAGTAAAATTATAGCTACACATAAAAATATATTAAATACTATACTCGGCACTGCTTTTGTAGCTTTTTTTGTAGCTTTAATTGGTGGACTTGTAGCAATAGAAAATATGAGTACATCTATAATAATATTTGTTGTTGGCTTTGGTATTATTTTTATTGCAAGTCCATATACAAGAATATTTATAGTAGCTGGTGTAGTAGCTGTAACAGCTCTTACAAGCTATCTACTATTTTTTGCAACAGGATTTAGAGCTGGACGTATGGCAGCATGGCGAGACCCATTTTCAGATCCAACTGGAGTAGGTTTTCAAACTATACAATCTTTATATGCAATAGGTTCTGGAGGTATATTCGGAGTAGGAATTGGGCAAAGTAGACAAAAATTAGGTTTTATACCAGAAGCACATAATGATATTATATTTTCTGTGATAGTAGAAGAACTTGGAATTTTAGGTGGCTCTTTAATATTATTTTTATTCGGTATTTTCTTATGGAGAGCTTTAAAAATAGCAATAAATGCTACAGATATGTTTGGTTCTTTAGTTGCAACGGGTATATCAATAATGATTGGTAGTCAAGCTATAATAAATGTTGGTGTTGTAACAAATACTATACCAAATACAGGTGTACCGTTGCCTTTTATTAGCTTTGGGGGTACTTCGCTTTTAATAGTTATGGCAAGTGTTGGTTTCTTGCTATCTATATCAAAATATACAAAAAATATACGTGTATAAATTAAAATTAAAACTGTGAGGCATTGTCGCACGGTTTTAATTTGTATTTAATTAAATTTTATGGTATACTTAAGCAAAATCACGTAATCACTATAATTTAAAAAAGAAAGAGGCATATGTTATCAGATATTTTCATTATTGTTGTTTTAACAATAATAAACGGAATTTATACAGGTTCAGAATTAGCTATTCTGTCTTTAAATAAATCAAAGATAAGATTAAAAGCAGAGGAGGGCGACAAAAAATCTATTCTTATAAAACACGTGCTAGATAATCAAGATATATTTTTACCAACTGTTGCTTTATCATATACTGTCATAGGTACATTTGTAGGGGCTTATAGTGGTATGGCATTTTCTGATGCGATTGCACATTTTCTAATCAATATAGGAATTGTAGGAGATAACATTTCACAAGGAACTTTGGAAAATATTGTTGTTTTGATTATCACTATTTTGCTTAGTTATTTTTCTATCATTTTTGGAGAAACAATACCTAAAAAGTTGGCGTTAAATTATTCAGAAAAATTTGCATACTTAACAATACAGCCTCTTATTTTTACAGCAAAAATTTTAAGACCAGTATCTTATGTTTTAAATATGACATCTTCTATATTTATTAGATTTATACCATCTTCCGAAAAACAAGCATATGCCACAGAAGAAGATATAGTAATGCTAATAGATGAAAGTGGAGAATTTGGAAACATAGATGAAAATGAAAAAGAAATGATAAACAATATTTTTGCTTTTGATGACAAAATAGCAGAAGAAATAGCAACACATAGAACGAATATAGTTTCTATAAACGTAGAAGATGATTTTAGCCATATTGTGGAAATAATAAAAGAAGACCATTCCCGTATTCCAGTATATGAAGATAATATAGATAATATAATAGGTGTTGTTCATGTAAAAGATTTGATGAAACATATTATAAACAGCCCCAGTGAACCATTAAATATAAAAAATTTTTTAAGAGACCCTTATTTTGTTCCATCTACAAAAAAGTTAAATGAACTTTTCCGTGAAATGCAGGAGCACAAAATACAATTTTCTATTGTTATAGACGAATACGGGGGAACTTTTGGTATAGTAACCATGGAAGACTTAATAGAAGAAATAATGGGTTCTATTTTTGATGAATACGATGGAGAAGAAGAAGAGGATATAAAAATATTAGACAATAAATATATAATAAATGGTGTTGCAAGTATAGAAAATGTAAACCACGAGTTAGATATTTCACTACCTATAGAAGAATACGATACTATAGGAGGTTTTTTTGTAGGACATTTAGGGCGTATACCATTAGAAAATGAAGAAATAGAAGATATAAATATACAGGGATTCAATTTTAAAATAGCTGGGTGGAGCGATAAAAGAATAAAAAAATTGATAGCTACAAAAATAAAAGAAGATACAAACATTAAAGATGAAAAAAATAAAGATGCCAGATACAAAGAAAAGAGTAAAGAAGAGGATATAGATATAAAAGAAAATTAGAAATATTTTTACCAATATTTTTATTTGTTCGAATACTTGACATTTTATAAATTTGTGGTATAATTTATAAATGTTTGGCGGAGTAGCTCAGTTGGCTAGAGCACACGGTTCATACCCGTGGTGTCAGGGGTTCAAGTCCCTTCTCCGCTATGTTTTTATTCGAAAAAATTTTTTATTTTTTTATTCCCGCATAATTTTATTTATTTTTAATTTTTTAGAGGTTTATTGTGGATAAAATACTTTCACAGCTCGATGAAATAGAGTTAATTGCAAAAAGTTTGGTTGAAGAAAATTTGAAAAATCAGACAAAAATATTAGAGAAAAAGCAAGAACAAAATATAAAAAGAAGTTACAAAAATAATAATACAGACTTAGTTTTAAAAAAATATTTGAACATTTTAAACAAAAAAGAAATATCATCTGAATTGCTAAATTCAAAAGAGGAAACTTTAAGAATAGAAATTTTTGATAATATAGCATATTCTATAAAAGATGTAAAAGAAACTTTTGATATACAAACAAAAAAATTAATATCTAAAATTGGTTTTTTATCGGATGCTTATTTTAATTCTGGTACAGATAAATTGTGTAATGAAATTAAAAATAATGGCTTTTACGATTTAAAACTTACAGATATTATGATTGTGAGGGAAGATATTTGACATTAGAAGACCGTACGTTTTTAAAATTTAAATTACTTACAAGAGAAGTAGAAAAAAGATTGTCTTACAAACTTAGTATTGTTTCTAACAAAGCACAAGAAGAATTAGATTATTCGGATATATCTCCTCTTAAAATTATTTTTCCTGCATATATGGAAAGTGAATATTTAAGGCATTTGGTTACAAAGGTACATACAATTTTCCCTAAAGATAATCCCGAATATTGGGCTAGTCAATGTGAGGGAAGTATTAGTTTTTTAGATGTACAAAAAAGAATGGAACTCGCTTCTTTATATATACAATTACATACTGTTAGACGTAGTAATTTTGTATCTTTTATTTTTTATTCTTTAATTGGTGTTACAGTGTACAAAGAGAATTATGACGAAAATCTTTCTTTTATAATAGATTTTGCAAGAGTTTTTGGACTTTCTAAAGATGAAATATTAGACATTACCGAGGTTTCAAAAGCTTTTTTTGGAAATTCGCAAAAAGATTTCAGTTTTAAAACAAAAGAAGTTGGACAGCTTTTTTCTAGTGTTTATTCATATTTAACAGCTAACTAATAAATCATTTTGATTTATTAGTTTTTTTAATATAAATGTAAAAAATATTATAAGAAAATTAAGAAAACAAAAGGTGATAATTTCATGATAGAAAGAGAAATAGAAAATTTATTGGAAAGTGATTTAAGAAATAAAGGTTACATAATCGATGTAAATAATAAAAATAGACAAGTATACAGGCAAACACCAAAAACAGAAAATGAAATTAAACTATTAAATGGAAAAAAACCAGACTTTATTATTTATGATAACGAAAGAACATATCCAATTGCAATTATCGAAACGAAAAAAAGTAATTATATAAAATTAGAAAATGCTTTAAATCAAGCAATAGAATACGCAAAAATATTAAATGCAAAAATTATTATTTTATATAATGGTAGTAAATATATATTTTATTGGGCTGCTACAAAAGAAAGTTTATTTATCGATAATAAAGAATTAGATTATCTACCAACTATTGAAATACTTCAGAAATTCAATACAAATAGACTATTTATTTCAAATCAAATACAAATAAATGACAAAAATGATTTAATAAATATATTTAAAGAATCTAATAATAAACTACGAGAAGCTGGTATTACAATTGGACTTGGAAGATTTACAGAATTTTCAAATTTACTTTTTTTAAAATTAATTAGTGAAAAAAATTCTTTTGGAGATATAAAAATACCAAAACATTTACTATGGGAATCGTACAAAGATAAAGATGGTATAGAACTTTTGATATATATAAATAAAATTATTATGCCAGAGTTAAATATTTTATTTAACTCTACACAGAATATAGATTTATTTTCAGAACTTAAAATACAAGACTATAGTAAGCTTAAATATATAGTAAACAAATTAGACCAGCTCAATCTATCTAGTATTAATACTGACATAAAAGGTGATGCTTTTGAATATTTTATAGAAAAATATAATTCTAATAATAATGATTTAGGAGAATATTTTACTCCTAGACATATAGTTAAATTTTTAATTGATATAATAAAACCAAATTATAGAGAAAAAATATATGACCCATTCTGTGGTACTGGTGGAATTTTAATTAGTGCTTTTGAATACATTTTAAAAGATATTAAATACAAGGGTATTTTAAATGATGATACCCTAAAAGTTTTAAGAAAAGAAACACTGTTTGGAAGTGAAATATCAGATACAGCAAAAATTGCAAAAATGAATATGATTCTTACTGGTGATGGTCATAGTAATGTAAAAAAACAAGATAGTTTTTTAAACCCAATAGAAAATGAGTATGATATTGTAATAACAAATATACCTTTTAATTTAAGTGCAAATAAAGAACAAGCAGAAAATTATAAATATAAAATAGAAAAAGGAAATGCTATAGCTATACAGCATATAATAAAATCACTAAATAATAATATAAATGCTAGAGCTGCTATAATTGTACCAGAATCCGTACTTAGTGATACTAATTTGAAAGATTTAAGGCTAGATTTATTAAAATCAGGTATGTTAAAAGGGATAATTTCATTACCATCAAAAACTTTTTTACCTTATACAGAGGCTAAAACGAGTATTTTAATACTTGGAGGTAAAAATACACCTAAAAAAGAAAATGTTTTTTTCTATAAAGTAAAAAATGATGGGTTTACTTTAACAACTAGAAGAAGAAAGCAAAGTGGTATTAATGATTTAGATGAATTTATTAACATTTATTCGTATTTAGATAATAATGTTGAAAATGAAAATTTATTTTTTGTTTCGAGAGATGAATTAAGCGGGGACAATAACGTATCATTTCTTTTGTTCAAATATAGAGATTATTTAAAAGAAAATAATGTTAGACTTGGAGATATTTTAAATAGAGTAAGAATACATAATACAAATATGTATGAAACAGCATCTATTACAAAGCAGGAATTTTGGGGTATGCCTATTGGAAATGATTTTTGGGGAGAAAATTTTATTTCTGTAACTTCTGCAGATACATCTAATTATAATGTTGTTAATCCTAAATGTATAAGTTTTAACCCTGCTAGAGCTAATATTGGGTCTTTTGGTATTAATATTGGTAATAAACCATTATCTGTAACAAATGCTTATCCTGTATTTGAAATTAAAAATAAAAAATTTTTACCTGAATATATATATTTATTACTTAGAAAAAATAATGATATTTTAGAAGAGATCGCAAATAGATGTTATGGAACAGTCAGACAATCTTTATCTCCAGAAGATTTTTTGAAAATACAAATACCTATAGTGCCTATAGAAATACAACAATCTATTGTTAAACAAGCATACGATATTTATAATAAATTTATAAAATACAAAGAAAAATTAGAAAATATAAACATTGAATAAATATTAATTAAAAAATATTCCAAGGGAGCATGTACTACCTTGGAATATTTAGTATTGAAATTTTAGTTAAAATTCAGAACCTTAAAACTTAAAGTATCCTATTTTATCTTTTAATACCTCTGTTTGTGAACTTAATTCTTCAGTAGTAGATGCTATCTCTTGTGATATAGAAGAATTTTCTGATACAACTTTATTTATATCTACTACGTTTGTTTCCACAGATTCTATAGATTTTGTTTGCTCTGTAGAAGATTTGTAAATATTATTTATTAGACCAGCCATATTACTTATACCTTCTACAATTTTGTCTAATGCAAATGAAGCATTTTTTGCTTTTTTCTCACCTTCAGAGACTCTTATTTCAGATGTTTTTATTAATGCAGAAGTTTCTTTTACAGCCGAGCTACTTCTATTTGCAAGTAGTCTTACTTCGTTTGCAACTACAGCAAACCCATGACCGTATTCTCCTGCTCTTGCAGCTTCTACCGCAGCATTTAATGCAAGTAAATTTGTTTGGAATGCAATATCTTCTATTGTGTTTATTATTACTGCTATATTGTTTTGCGATTTTTTAATATCGTTCATAGCTTGTAGTAATATTTTCATGTCTTCATTACCATCTCGTGCATCTTCTATAGATATTTTCATAAGCTCATTCGCCATTTGTGAAAACTCTGTATTTTGAGAAGATGTTTCACGTATTTTTTTCATATCATCTGTAAGAATATTAAGCGACCTAGATTGTTCTATATTTCCACTAGCAAGTGATGTTTGGCTTTTGGCTATATATTCTGCACCACTATTTACCCCACCTGTTGTTGTATATATGTCTTTTATTATTTCATTTAGTAATTTTCTCATTCTATTTATAGAATCTTTTATAATTTCGAAATCTCCATTGTACTCTCTTGTTATTTCTTTAGTTAAATCTCCACGAGAGAAACTTTTTAAAATAATACTTATTTCGTCTATATAAGAATCTATCGAAGAGATAGTTTCGTTCAAAACTTCTTTAATACTTAAAAATTCACCTTTAAAATCACCAATTATTCTTTGGTCAAATTCACCTTGTTCTATATGCTTCAAAAATTCTTTTATACTGTTTATTGGTTTTGATATTGCTATTAAAATACCATTTAGCTCATGTATTATGTGTACCCATTCGCCTTTATATCTTTCTTTATCTACATAATAAGATATATCTCCTTGTTGTGCTGCTTTTGCAATATTTTCTATTTCTTTTGCAATAGTTTTTACTTGTTTTCTTAACTTTTCTATAGATTCGTTTATATATATTTCTTCACCTTGATGTTCTGATATAAAGGCATCAAAATTACCATCTACAATTTCACTAATACAACGAAGTATTTCTTTTTTATCGTTTGTATGTTTATTCATTGCATTATTTACACCTATTATTAATTTTTCGTAAACACCTCTATGATTATTAACATTTATTAAATATTTATAATTGCCCTTCGTATGCTCTTCTATTAGTATTTTTATATCGTTTATTACATTTTCAGTTACTTTTAAGTTTCTGTTGAACTCATCTTCTAGCATATGTAAATCGAAACTGGTATCTTGGTCTTCTTTGTTTAAATTTAAATATCCTTCTTTTGATAATTGCCTACTAGAAGCTCTAAAGCTAACTATTAATTTTTTTACGTATTTTTTAATAGAAATTCGTATAAAAATAATGATAAATAACCATATTAAAATTAAAAGTGCAATGAAAGATGCTGTAACCCAAAAAATAATATTATTTATAGGGTCCTGTGTAATACTTATTGGTACAATAGACATAAGAGTAAAGCCCATTTCTTCTAAATGGTAAGAAAAAACATAACTAGTACCAAGTATTTCATCTTCTATTCTAGAAGTATTAAGATGTGTATTGTTTAAAAATATATCTCCATGTGGTATATTTATAATGTTTGTTATTTGTCGATTACCAAATTGGTCTATATACATTCTATAGTTTTCGTTTGGATGATATATAATATTTCCTTGTCGATCTACTAATATGTTATATCCATTATTTTCTAATGTGAAGTTTTCTATTAATTCTAAAATTTGTTCCATGAAAACAGAAATACCAAAAACACCTGTAATACCATTTACAGTAGTTCTATATGCTAAAGTTACTATGATATTGTTATCTTCTGTTGCAGAAATATATGGATCGGTAAAAACTATTTCAGACTCAGGAGATGACATTGCTGCTGTCCACCAAGGTCGTGCCATAGACCAACCTTCATATGGTGCTACAAAATTCGCATCCCAGCCTGTATATACAGTACCATCTTCAAATCCTACCCATGCTAAGCCTACAGAACTATATAAGTCCATAATTGCATTTGCAATAGAATGTATATATTCTGTACCTAATACATTGCTAACATGAGCAAAGTTTCGTAAATTTTGCTTTGCTTCTACAAAATAAATAAATATATCATCTGAATTTATTTCTAGCGAATATTTTGTATTTGATAGAATATTTTCGTAAGCTTCATTTCGTACAAATGTGTTTGTAACAAAAAACATAATCAAATAGCTAAAAAAACTGATTATTAAAATACCTATGTTTATTCTTGTTGTTAATTTTTTTAGTCTTTTTCGAATTTTTTTCATATATATTTAAACCTTTCTGAATCTAAACATTAGATTATTTTACATTTTCTTCTTTCATAACATATAGAAATATTTATATAAAATCAATTTATTATATTTCAACGATTAAAGATTTTAACACAGATTTACAAAAAAATAAATAAAAATTTTTGATAGATGTATTGCTATACAAGATAAAATTAATTATAATGTAGTATTAGAAAACATTGAGGCATGCCCACAAGGTTTTTATTTAGCAATCCTATTTGGAGATTTATTATGTCTTACAATATAAAATATATAAGAAGTGATGGCACTGAATTTAAAGAAATGATAATTTTAAATAACAATATTATTTTTAAAAGAAAAAATCAAAAAGATTTAAATTTTGAAACACATGAAATACCCTATGAAGATATAAACGTAGAAAAAACAGCAGAAAACATAGCTCTATCTTTTAAATTTATGGGTAGTGGTTTACTACACGATTTTAGACCTGTAGATTTAAGTATACAAGCAGAAAAAGAACATTTCTTACACTTTTATCAAGGTCGTATTTTTAAAAAATTTGTAGAAGAATTTAATATCACAATACTACGAAGGCATAAAAAAGACCAAAAAACAAATTCGAAAACAGGAATAGGTAAATTTTTTAGCAATATTTTCGGAAAGCAAAAAAAAGAAAAAGAAGAAAATATTATATTACCATCTAAAAAGAATGATATAGAAGTAATACTTTATACAAATTTAACTGAATTAGCTATTTTGAAAGAAAAACTAAAATCTTTAAATAACACAACAGTTGTATATCTAGGTATTACCGATATTTACGATATATCAATAAAAATATACGATTTTATAAAAGAGCATCCAGAAAAATCAAATGAGATAAGAGGATTTGTAGACTACTATTTACCAACAACAATAAAATTAATAGATAGTTACATACATTTAGTAAACCAAGGTAGTACGGGAGAAAATATAACAAATTCTAAAGCAAAAATAGAAAATTTATTACAAATACTAAAAATTTCCTACGAAAAACAATTAGATAGCTTATTCGAAGCAAAATTTTTAGATATATCGGCTGAAATAGGAGTAATAAAAAATCTTTTGAAAGAAGATGGATTGTTTGAATAATGGAGTAAAGCCGTGGGTCAAAGCTCCACAGTTTTAAATATCGAGGATAATATGGCGATTACAAAAAAAAGAAAAAACGAGCTTAAAAAAGAAATACTTTGTCTAATATTTATTGCTATTAGCTTTTATTTAATTATGTCTATTTATCTTCCAAATAGTGGAGGTTTGATAGGTGTTTTTTTCGCTTCTATTTTGCGTGGTTTCTTTGGAATAGGTGCTTTTTTGTTACCATTTGTTATTACTAGTTTTTGTCTTTATCGTATTATAACAAAAGAAATATCTATAAAAGCTGTTTGTATAGTATCTATAATGTTTATTTTTTTTATAATTCTTACACATTTAATTAACAGTACATCGCAAAATATGCTGTATGTTTTTACACAAAATACAGCCTTTAACTTTACTGCAAATGGTGGAGTAATAGGTGCTCTTTTTGGTAATATTCTTCATTTAATATTTGGATTTGCTGGTGCTATTATTTTTATTTTTATGTCTGTTGTTGTGCTTTCTATTATGCTTACTGGTAAATCTTTTGTAGAATATTTACTTTATTTGTTTTCCTTTATGAAAAATATTTTTATTTTTGAAAAAAAATCAGAAAAAAAAACTATAAATGTTGGAAATAATAGCCAAGATAATGATTTCGACGAATTTGTTTGGACAAATTTTGAAAATGAAAACGAAGTATATGAGCAAAATAAAGAAAAACCAATGTCCAATAATGAAACAGCTATGAAAAAATCAAATTTTGTAATACTTGGTGAAGAAAATAATAAAAAAAACATCGAAAAAGATACAATTATAAATAATCGAACTACAAATTTGGAGGTTAAAGAAACTGAAACAACAGAAGCTATTTTTAAATATGAATACCCATCATCTAATATTTTAAAAGACCCACCAAAAATAAATGAAAATTTGAATAAAAATATAATCTATGAAAATACAAAAAAACTAGAACAAACATTACAAAATTTTGGAGTAACAGCAAAAGTAGTAGAAGTAAGTAAAGGACCAACTGTAACAAGGTATGAGTTAACTCCAGGGGTAGGAGTAAAAGTAAGTAAGATATCTAATCTTGCTGATGATTTGGCATTAAATTTGGCTGCAAAAGGTATAAGAATAGAAGCACCAATACCAGGTAAATCTGCGGTGGGTATTGAATTACCAAATGAGATACCAGAAGCAGTATATTTTAGAGAGCTTATTGAAAGTAAAATATTTAAAAACTTTAATTCTAATATAGCATTTGCACTTGGTAAAGATACATCTGGTTCTGTTGTAGTAACCGACCTTGCAAAAATGCCACATTTATTAATAGCTGGTGCAACAGGTTCTGGAAAAAGTGTTTGTATAAATACAATAATAGTAAGCTTAATATACAAAGCAACACCAGATAGTGTAAAACTAATAATGATAGACCCAAAAGTAGTAGAGCTAAGCATATATAACGGTATACCACATTTATTAATACCAGTTGTAACTGAACCAAAAAAAGCTGCAAATGCTCTAAAATGGGCAGTAAAAGAGATGTTAAGAAGATATGAATTTTTTGCTAAAACATCTACAAGAGATTTGAAAAGCTATAACAAAACACTTTTAGAACAAGGGGGAGAGCCCTTACCACAAATAGTAATAATAATAGATGAACTGGCAGATTTAATGATGGCGGCTCCAAGCGATGTAGAAGATAGCATATGTAGGCTTGCACAAATGGCAAGAGCAGCAGGAATACATCTAATAATAGCTACACAGAGACCATCGGTAGATGTTATAACAGGCTTAATAAAGGCAAATATACCATCTAGGCTTGCTTTTTCTGTTAGTAGTGGTACAGATTCTCGTACTATATTAGATCAAACAGGTGCAGAAAAATTACTAGGTAGGGGAGATATGTTGTTTTTTCCTATGGGAACTTCAAAACCAATTCGTATACAAGGAGCATTTATTTCAGATAAAGAAGTAGAGAATATAGTTAGCTTTTTGAAAAGTAAGCATAATATTCATTATGATGAGGAAACAGTAGATGATATAACGTCTTTTAAAAATGTTAGTTTGGATGACGATATAGAAGAGTTTTTTGAAGATTTAGTATATTTCGTGCTAGAAAAACAAAAAATATCAACATCCATGATACAAAGACAGTTCAGGATAAATTATAAGAGAGCAGAAGGGCTTGTGAAAGTTTTGGAAGAGCATAGTGTGGTTGGAGAAGAAGATGGAAATGGTAAAAGAAAAGTAGTAATGAGTAGAGAAGAGTGGGAGAGTAGAGATATTATCAAAAACTAATTTGCCAATTTATATTAATATATTTTATTCGTTTTAATTTTAAAAAAATAAAAAAGCACAAAAAACGAAAATATATAGTTTTCATTTTTTGTGCAAATGGTCTAATTATTTGCAAATACTACAGAATATATAATATATGCTAAAGGTTGCATTGCGTTATGTGCTTCCTGCATCGTACTTATCTGAGTACCTACTTCTACAAGTGAAGATAGTGGTCTAAGATGGTTTATATACCTAAAAGGAGTAAGATATATACGTCGTGTAAGCCCCGGAAATCTATTAGAAAAAGCCATTTGTAAATTAAAGCTAAGTGCTAAATTTGTTCGTACATAATTATTTGGTATATTAGATAAATTTCTTATATTTCCATTTTCATTTATGCTCGAAAGCCCATTTACAAACATTATCATTGCTGTTTCATGCCCATTTATATTTCTTCTAAATAAATCTGGATTAGAACTCTCTGGTACTCCATCTCTATGCAAATCTAAAACTAATTGTATAGATGGATAATTTTCTAAAATGTTTCTTATAGATGGTTCTATTCTTTCATAAGCACCAGAACGAACAACTACCCCATCTATTCTGTCATACACACCTCTATAATGGAGAACATTAATACCATATGTGTTTGTAAGAATATAGGATAGTGTCGACCCAACACCTACAATTCCATAGTCTAAATTTATATTGTTTGGGCTGTCTATAAAAAATTCCGAAGCAGCATGGGTATGAAATATTAAAACTTGTGGCTCATTTGTTATTTCTATTTGTAGGTTTGATGTTAAAAAATAATCTATGTCTAAATATTTGTCTACTATACCAGTACGTGAATCCATACTAAAAAAACGATTTAATAATATGTTTACATTTCTCAAATCTTCTATATCTTCATACGAAAAATGTAAATCAAAACTTGATACATAACTAGTAAAATCTTCTGTTACATTATCTAATATACTAATATCGTTTATACCTATTATGTTTTGATATCTGTTTATTATAAAATCTTCTGATATTTGATTAATATCAAAATTTGATATTATTTGGTTTTCTATACCTATTAAATTGTAATTTTCAAAAAAATTTGTGTATCGGGGCATTGTTTGATAAAATAAAATTCTAGCTAGTGATACTCTAGAGTTATCTACTAAAAATATAATAACTAGAACTGACATTACAAAAAAAATTTTTATTTTTTTAGAATTTCTTTTTTTAAATTTTCTATAATGATTTTCTCTCATGTAAGTAGTTAAGGCGATTGCCTATCTCCTTTAACTTTAAGTGGTAATTAATTGTATGAAGAAAATTTTGTTTATAGAATTAAATTTTAATTAAATTAAAACTGTTTGATTTTAGTACACAGCTATTAAGAAAAAACAAAGGAGTTGATAAATATGAAGAAAAATATAGCTAAACCATTTGTAAAGTGGGCTGGTGGTAAGGGACAATTACTTGAAAAAATTCGTCATAAATATCCAAATAATTTAGGAACTGATATAAAAAAATATGCCGAACCTTTTATCGGTGGTGGAGCTGTACTTTTTGATATTCTTAACTCTTATAATCTTGAAGAAGTATATATTAGCGATATAAATTCAGAATTAATTTATACTTACAGAGCTATTAAGGACAATGTCAATGAACTTATAAAAATGCTCACAGACTTTGAAAGAGAGTATTTGTCTGAAAATGATGATAAAAGAAAAATTATGTATTATGAAAAAAGAGATAGATTTAACAATATAAAATCAGCAAATCAAAGCGGAGTTGAATTGGCTGCATTATTTATCTTTTTAAATAAAACTTGCTTTAATGGTTTATATCGAGTTAATTCAAAAGGTGAGTATAATGTACCTCAAGGTAAGTATAAAAATCCTTGTATTTGTGATAAAGATAATCTACTTCTTGTTTCAGAGAAACTTAGAAATGTAAATATTATAAATGGTGATTACAATATGTCTAGTGATTTTATAGATGATGTTACATTTTGCTATTTTGACCCACCATATCGACCATTAACTGAAACTTCAAGTTTTACAAATTATTCAGAAAATAAATTTGACGATACTGAACAAGAAAAACTTGCAAAATTTATAAATGAAATGTCAGAACGTGGAGCATATATTTTAGCGAGTAACTCCGACCCTAAAAATATTGATGAGTCTGATGATTTTTTCGATAATCTGTATAAAAAATATAAAATTTTAAGAGTAACAGCAAATAGGGCTATAAACTCAGCATCTGATAAGCGTGGACTTATAAATGAATTGCTAATTTATAGTTTATAAAGGGGCGTATTTATGAGAGATTTTACAGAATGGTTATCAAATTTCAAAAACAGTATATCTAATTACAGTTACTATATTGATTTTGGAAAAATCTACAAAAATATTGATAAAATTAAAGTTGAGTTAAATATATTAAACTCATTAATCGGTTCAAAAAATATAGAAAATGATTTTGAAGATATTGTTACTCGCTATCCCGAAACACTGAAATGTATTCCTCTTTTATTAGCTGTTCGTGAAAATAAAATATATGCTATTGACGAGGCTGGAGAGTTTTTATATTCTTTTAAACAAACCAATTACGATATGGAACAATATAAATATTTTATGCGTAAAACAGGGTTGTTTGATTTACTTTCAAAACATATAGTTAATAACCTTTTAGACTATGTAACAGGAGTAGAGACAGGACTTGACTCAAATGGTCGAAAAAATCGTGGTGGTCATTTAATGGAAAACCTTGTTGAGTCTTATTTGATAAAGGCGAGTTTAATTAAAGATGTTTCGTATTTCAAAGAAATGAAAATTGGTGAAATTGAAAAACGTTGGAATATAGATTTATCTAGTTTAACAAACCAAGGTAAAACTGTAAAACGATTTGATTTTGTTGTGAAATCTAAAAATGTAATATATGGTATAGAAACTAATTTTTATGCTAGTAGTGGCTCTAAGTTAAATGAAACTGCTCGTAGTTATAAAAATATTGCCCTTGGGTCAAAAAATATTGAAGGATTTTCTTTCGTATGGTTCACAGATGGTAATGGGTGGAATAGTGCTAAAAATAACCTTGAAGAAACATTTAGTGTTTTGGAACATATCTACAATATTTCTGATTTAGAAAATGGGGTTATGAGCAGGATTTTTTTATAATAATTTAAAATATAATTCTTATTACCTAAGAACTTTAAATACAAAAAACAAAGGAAACTTAAATGAAAAATCACAATTTTTTAGCAATGATTTTTAGAATGAAAAATATAAATAGGTGGGGGCTTATGTATAATACATATGAGGAATCTCTAACTACCCACACACTAGAATGTGCTTTTATTTCTCATATGTTATGTACAATAGGAAATTTATATTACAACAAAAATTATGATGCAGATAAAGTGGCTTGTTATTCCTTATATCACGATGCTACAGAAATAATAACAGGAGATTTACCAACTCCAATAAAATATTACAACCAAGAAATAAAAAATGCATACAAAAAAATAGAGAAAGAAGCAACAAAAAAACTACTAGAATTATTGCCAACAGAAATCTCAAATGTGTATGAACACTATTTAAATCCCGGTATAGATACTATATCTACAGAAGAGTTGAAAATAATAAAAATAGCCGATACTTTATGTGCCTACATAAAATGTAGCAAAGAAATAAGCAATGGAAATAATGAGTTTTTGAAAGCAAAAAATCAAATAAAAGAAAAACTGGATAATTATAAGTCTGAGGAGTTGTCTTATTTTATGGATAATTTTTTACATACTTTTAATCTTTCACTAGATGAATTGGAGAAATAATGCACAAAGTAAATCAAACGAAAACAGTATTTGAGGGTAAAGTATTTACAGCAAAAGTAGAAAATGTAGAGTTGCCAAATGGAAAAAGTGTAGATAGAGAAGTTGTTATTCATAGTGGGGGTGCTAGTATGGTAGCAATAATAAAAGATAGTATAGAAGATAAAATAGTTTTAGTAAAACAATATAGACACGCCCTAGGAGATTTCTCAATAGAAATACCAGCAGGATTAATAGAAAAAAATGAAGACCCAAAAATTACAGCAACAAGAGAGCTAAGAGAAGAAACAGGGTATATATCAGAAAATACAATACATCTTATTACAATGTATAAGAGTTTAGGATATTCCACAGAAAAACATTATATTTATTTTTGTGAAAATCCAAGACAAGGAACGCAAAATTTAGATGAAGATGAAGATGTAGAAGTAATATTAAAACCAATAAACGAAGCTTTACAAATGATATATAGTGGAGCTATAGTAGATTCCAAAGCTATTTGTGGTATTTTAGCTTATATTCAATTATCTAATAAGCAATAGAAAAAAGGTTAAAAGCATTTGCTTTTAACCTTTAATCAATGAAATTTACGTCAATACTGTATATTCAAATAGAATACAGAAATAAGCTATTTACACATAAAAATTATGTGTATGCGGATGAAGGGAGTCGAACCCCCACATCTATTGATACTAGAACCTAAATCTAGCGCGTCTGCCAATTCCGCCACATCCGCTGGACAAATATTATAATACTACAGATTATGATATTTGTCAATACTTTTGTTTATAAATTTTTATAATTGAATCTTATATTTTTATTCTTTTTTGTAAATCTTTTTGTAAATCAATAATATACTCTCCCAGGTTATGTAACAAAATAACATATAGCCAAATTCAAGATAGTTTATAAGTAAAGAAACAACGATAGAATGCATCTCAAAAGATTTGGAATAACAAATAGTTTTACGTGCAAGTCTTTTAAGTCTAGTACGAAAAGTTAGATGTTTACGTTCAATCTTTTGAGTGTTTTTCTTACCAGTAGTTAGTATATTTGCAGGAATAATATTGTGATATGCAAAATTATTGTCTGAGTAAACTGTATTTATTAAATTCAAAGTATACAATAAATCGAGTAATTTCCAAAGCATTTCATGACTTCTATCTCCTAGAACAAAAGCAATTACCTCTCCATTGTCATGATTTATAGCATGCCAAAGCCAACACGGTGTTTTCTTTGAATTAACACGCATCCACATTTCATCCATTTCTAATCGTATATTAATAGGTTTAGTTTTATTCTTATATTTAGAATTTATGTTATTTAGTGTGTTTTTTCTTTTTTTAAAACTGATATTACTGTATTTGTACTTATTTTTAATACTCTTGATATATCTCTTATTCCAGAACCATTTACAGTCATCTTTAATATCATATCTTTGATTTTAGGTTGTGCCCCATTACTTAAATATTCGGATTGAAAATATTTTTTACATTCTTTACATCTAAGTCTTGGCGTTCCATTTGTTTGACTTCCCACTTTAACTACTTTCTTACTATTACAATTTATACATCTTACCTCTGTTTTTATCATTTTATAATACCCCTTTTTTAGGTATTTTATCATACTTTACACTTTTACTCTATTTTGATACATGACCTGTTTTTTTGACAATCAGTTTGTTGGTTAGATTTTTGTTGGACATATCCTTAATTGGGGAGCAAATGTAAAAAGGAGTATTAATAATCATGGTAATGATGAAACCATAGGCTTTTGTGTTATAAATGTTTATCCTCTTTGGCACGATTCATAAGTAAAGGAAGTCCCAATTCATCCAGTATTTCATTTATGATGAATAAACGATGGCTTCCTTTTTTATTATATACCTTATGCTCTAATATCCACATAATTAATAAAAGATATTCAAAATTTATTTCCCATAATCATACCTCGTATTTTTTTACATAATGTAATTTTATAAAGTTTGCTATCAAAAAAGCGGTAATTAATTTACACTTTTTAAAAATTTTTTGAAAAGTGAAAGATTATTTCCGTTTTTTTAAAAAATCTATGATAAACTTCTGTCAGATAGAACAAAAAAGGTTTTGTCAAAAGGCGGATTGCTTGCAGGAAAAAAATTTTTTAAAAAGTCAAGATAAATTTCCGCTTTTTTAAAAAAACCTATGATAAACTTCTGTCAGACAGAACAAAAAAGGTTTTGCCAAAAGGCATATTACTTGCAATGCAATATATAAAACAAAAAAAGTATGTGAAAAAAACAAACCGAGAAAAATTACAGTGTTTTTAAAAAATTCTGTGATAAACTGCTTTCATACAAAGCAGAAAAAGTTTTGTTAAACGGAATATTGCTTGTAAGGAAATATAGAGAATAAAAAGATATGAAAATATATAAAAATTTTAAATAAAAAACTCAAATAAAAAAACACTCTTTTTAAAAAACTCTATGATAAACTTCTTACATACAAAACAAAAAAAGTTTTGTTAACGACATATTACTTGCAAGGAAATATAAAAAATACAAAACATCATTCTTAAATGAATGAAAAAGAAAGGATACATTATGAACAACAATGAACTATTTGAGTATTACGATGATAGCGAAAATTCAGATTACT
>Ga0268261_10000156_pt1 | contig 42455 bp, 2 predicted proteins | sample TergutNc150P1_FD_190353 | JGI IMG/M metagenome (GOLD analysis project Ga0268261, IMG submission 190353) | Nasutitermes corniger P1 segment gut microbial community from laboratory colony in Florida, USA - Nc150 P1 (SPAdes) (version 2) | ecosystem: Host-associated > Arthropoda: Insects > Digestive... | reverse complement strand
CTAGTTCTGAGTTTTGTTGTGTCAGGATTTCTGTAATGTTTTCTGGGGTTATTTCGGTGGGAGTGTTTAATATGATCATTCTTGGTTTTCTTAGGGTCTGCATGTTCACTATCAGTGTTTCAGCACAATCTTCCCGTATCTTATCCCCCAGTAAGTTTATTTCAGTCCTGCTGCCCGCTTCAATTAGCACCCTTCCGTCCCTCAGTGTCTTGAGCGATGTAATTCCTACCTTAATTTCTGCTGGGTTCACATTTTCTTTCAGGACGCTTATTATCCCTTCCGGGGTGTGATTGTCTTTTGCCCGGATTGTTAACGTGAATTTCTTTTCTTCTCTACCTACGACTATATCTGAGTAGAGCTTTTAGTTTTGTTTCGGTGAATGTTTGTGCGGCGGCAGCACCTGTTCGCCGACTGGTGTTGGGCTTTCCCCCCCTCTGTCGCTAGAGGTCTCCGGCCGCCACTCTGTGCCGGCTTTATTGCTGACCTTCTTACGTTCGTTCAGTATTACTTTAGTATATCTGAGTTCACTTTCTAGTCTCTCATTCTCGCTTTTCCATTCTTCTAGCTGTACTTTCAATGTCACAAATAATTACTTTAGGGTACTCACCATTTCTTATATCGTTTTCTTCAGTTCTTTTCGCATGTTTCCACGCTGTTCAGTTGTATTTACGATCTTGTTGAGAGCTACCTCGATGTCCCGTGTCACCCCGTCCTCCGCCATTTTGGAACCCCAAGACTTTCGCCTTATTAATTTTGATTCCCTAACAGTATTGGCCTATTCCTTTAGAGACTCTAAGATTTTCGCCTTATTAATTTAGAGACTCTAACTGTCCTGGCCTATTACTTTAGAGACTCTAAGAGTTTCGCCTTATTAAATTAGAGCCCCTAACTGTCCTGCACTATTCGTTTAAAGACTGAGTCTTTCGTCTCATTAATTTAGCGACTCTAAATGTCCCGGCCTAGTCCTTTAGAGACTCTAAGAGTTTCGCCTTATTAATTTAGAGATTCTAACTGTCCTGGCCTATTCATTTAGAGCCACTAAAAGTTTCGCCTTATTAACTTTGAGACTCCAAATCTCCTGGCCTATTCCTTTAGCGACTCTAAGAGTTTCGCCTTATTAATTAGAAACTCTAACTGTCCTGGCCTATTGCTTTAGAGACCCTAAGGATTTCGCCTTATTAATTTAGAGACTCTAACTGTCCTGGCATATTCCTTTAGAGACTCTAAGCGTTTCGCATTATTAATTTAGAGACTCTAAATCTCCTGGCCTATTTTTTTAGAGACTCTAAGAGTTTCGCCTTATTAATTTAGAGACTTTAACCCTCCTGGCCTATTACTTTAGAGACACTAAGAGTTTCGCCTTATTAATTTAGAGAATCTAACCCTCCTGGCCTTTACCTTTAGAGACTCTAAGAGTTCCGCCTCATTAATTTAGAGACTCTAACTGTCCTGGACTATTCCTTTAGAGACTCTAAGAGATTCGCCTTATTAATTTAGAGACGCTAACTGACCTGGCATATACCTTTAGAGACTCTAAGTGTTTCGCCTTATTAATTTAGAGACTCTAACTTTTCTGGCCTATTCCTTTAGAGACTCTACGTGTTTCGCCTTATTAATTTAGAGACTCTAACACGCTTGGCCTATTACTTTAGAGACTCTAAAAGTTTCACCTTATAAATTTAGAGACTCTAACTCTCCTGGCCCATTCCTTTAAAGAATCTACGAGTTTCGCCTTATTAATTTAGAGACCCTAACAGTCCTGGCCTATTCCTTTAGAGACTCAAAGAGATTCGCCTTATTAATTTAGAGACTCTAACTGTCCTGGGCTATTCCTTAGAGACTCTAAGTGCTTCGCCTTATTAATTTAGAGACTCTAACTGTCCTAGCCTATTCCTTTAGAGAAACTAAGATATTCGCCTTATTAATTTAGGGATTTCAACTCTCCTGGCCTATTCCTTTAGAGACACAAAGATATTCGCCTTATTCATTTAGAGACTCTAACTGTCCTGGCCTATTACTTTAGAAACAGTAAGAGTTTAACCTTATTAAATTAGAGACACCAAATTCCCTGTCCTATAAGTTTAGTGACTCTAAGAGTTTCGCCTTAATAATTTAGAGACTCTAACTGTCCTGGCCTATTCCTTTAGAGACACTAAGAGTTCCGCCTTATTAATTTAGAGACACTAACTGTCCTGGCCTATTCCTTTAGAGACTCTATGAGTTTCGCCTTATTAATTTAGAGACTCTAATACTCCTGGTCTAATCTTTTAGAGACTCTAAGAGTTTCGCCTTATTTTTTTAGAGAATCTAACTGTCCTGGCCTATTCCATTAGAGACTCTAAGAGTTTCGCCTTATTAATTTAGAGACTCTAACTGTCCTGGCCTAATCCTTTAGAGACTCTAAGAGATTCGCGTTATTAATTTAGAGGCTCTAACAGTCCTGGCCTATTCCTTTAAAGATTCTAAGAGTTCCGCCTTAATAATTTAGAAACACTAACTGTCCTGGCCTATTCTTTAGAGAATCTAAGAGTCTCGCCTTATTAATTTAGAGCCTCTAAATCCCCTGGCCTATGCTTTAGAGACTCTAAGTGATTCGCCTTATTAATTTAGAGACTCTAACTGTCCTGGCCGATTCCTTTAGAGACTCTAAAATTTTAGCCTTATTAATTTAGAGACTCTAACTGTCCTGGCCTCTTTCTTTAGAGACTATAAGATTTCGCCTTATTAATTTAGAGAATCTAACACTCCTGGCCTATTCCTTTAGAGACTCTACGATTTTCGCCTTATTAATTTAGATACTCTAACTGTCCTGGGCTATTCTCTTAGAGACTCTAAGAGTTTTGCCTTATTAATTTAGAGACACAAACTGTACTGTACTATTTCTTTAGAGACTATAAGAGTTTCGCCTTATTAATTCAGAGACTCTAACTGTCCTGGCCTATTCTTTATAGACTTTAAGAATTTCGCCTTATTAATTTAGAGACACAAACTGTCCTGGCTTAATCCTTTAGAGACGCTAAGAGTTTCGCCTTATTAATTTAGAGACTCTAAATGTTCTGGCCTATTCCTTTAGAGACTCTAAGTGTTTCGCCTTATTAATTTAGAGACTCTAACTGCCCTGGCCTATTCCTTTAGAGACTCTAAGAATTTGGCCTTATTAATTTAGAGACCCTAACTGTTCTGGCCTATTACTTTAGAGACTCTAAGTGTTTCGCCTTATTAATTTAGAGACTCTAACTGTCCTGGCGTATTCCTTTAGAGACGCTAAGATTTTCGCCTTATTAATTTAGAGACTCTAACTGGCCTGGCCTATTCCTTTAGAGACTCTAAGGGTTTCGCCTTATTAATTTAGAGACATTAACTGTCCTGGCCTATTCCTTTAGAGACTCTAAGAATTTCGCCTCATTAATTTAGAGACTCTAACAGTCCTGGCCTATTGCGTTTGAAACCCTAAGAGTTTCGCCTTATTACTTTAGAGACTTTAACTCTCCTAGCCTATTCCTTTAGAAATCACAAGAGTTTCGCCTAACAAATTTAGAGATTCTAACTCTCCTAGCCTATAACTTTAGAGACTCTAGTGTTTCGACATTTTAATTTAGAGACTCTAACTCTCCTGGCATATTCCTTTAGAGACTATAATATTTTCGCGCTATTAATATAGAGATGTTAACTCTCGTGGCTTGTTCCTTTAGAGACCCTAAGACTTTCGACTTTTTAATTTAGATTCCCCAACAGTCCAGTCCTATTCTTTGGAGACTCTAAGAGTTTCGCCTTATTAATTTAGAGACTCTAATTGTCCTGGCCTATTCCTTTAGAGACTCTAAGTTTTTCGCCTTATTAATTTTGAGCCCCTAACTCTCTTGCACTATTCCTTTAGAGACTAAGGCTTTCGCCTTATAAATTTAGCGACACTTACAGTCCTGGCCTATCCTTTAAGGCCTCTAAGAGTTTCGCCTTATTAATTTAGATAATCTAAATGTCCTGGCCTATTCCTGTAAGGCCTTTAAGAGTTTCGCCTTATAAATTTAAAGACTCTAACTCTACTGGACTAATCCTTTAGAGACTCTAAGATTTTGGCCTTATTAATTTAGAGACCCTAATTGTCCTGGCCGATTCCTTTAGAGGCTCTATGTGTTTCGCCTTATTAATTTAGACAATCTAACTGTACTGGCCTATTCCTTTAGAGACCCTAAGAGATTCGCCTTATTAACATAGAGACCCTAACGGTCCTGACCTACTCCTTTAGAGAGTCTCAAGGTCTCGCCTTATTAATTTGGAGAATCTAAATCTCATGGCCTATTCCTTTAGAGACTAAGAATTTCGCTATATTTCTTTAGAGACTCTAACTGTATTGGTCTATTCCTTTAGAGACTTTAAGTGTTTCGCTTTATTAATTTTGAGACTCTAACTGCCCTGGCCTATTCCTTTAGAGACTTTAAGAATTTCGCCTTATTAATTTAGAGACTCTATCTGTCCTGGCCTATAACTTTAGAGAATCTAAGAGATTCGCCTTATTAATTTAGAGACTCTAACTCTCCAGGCCTAAATCTTTAGAGACTCTAAGAGTTTCGCCTTATTAATTTAGAGAATCTAACTGTCCTGGCCTATTCCTTTAGAGACTCTAAAAATTTCGCCTTATTAATTTAGAGACACAAACTGTCCTGGCCTATATCTTTAGAGACTCTAAGAGTTTCGCTTTATTAAACATGAGACACTAACTGTTCTGGCCTAATCCTTTAGAGACTCTAAGAGTTTCGCCTTATTAATTTAGAGACTCAAACTGTCCTGGCCTATTCCTTTAGAGACTTTAAGTGTTTCTCCTTATTAAGTTAGAAACACTAACTCTCCTGGCCTATTACTTTAGAGGCTCTAAGTGTTTCGCCTTATTAATTTTGAGACTCTAACTGTCCTGGCCTATTCCTTTAGAGACTCTAAGTGTTTCGCCTTATTAATTTAGAGACTCTAACTGTCCTGGCCTAAATCTTTAGAGACTCTAAGGGTTTCGCCTTATTAATTTAGAGACTCTAAATGACCTGGCCTATTCCTTTAGAGACTCTAAGAGTTTCGCCTTATTAATTTAGAGACCCTAAATTCCCTGGCCTATTCCTTTAGAGACGGTAAGAGTTTGGCCTTATTAATTTAGTGACTCTAACTGTCCTGCCAATTCCTTTAGAGACTCTAAGAGTTTCGCCTTATAAATTTAGAGCCCCTAACTGCCCTGCACTATTCCTTTAGAGACTTAGATTTTCGCCTTATTAATTTAGAGACTCCAACTGTCCTCTGGCCTATTCCATTAGAGACTCTAAGAGTTTCGCCTTATTAATTTAGAGACTCTAACGGTCCTACACTATTCGTTTAAAGACTGAGTCAATCAACTTATTAATTTAGAGACACTAACTGTCCTGGCCTATTCCTTTAGAGATTCTAAGTGTTTCGCCTTATTAATTTAGAGATACTAACTGTCCTGGCCTATATCTTTAGAGCCTCTAAAAATTTCGCCTTAATAATTTAGAGACCCTAACACTCCTCGCCTATTCCTTTAGAGGCTCTAAAAGATTTGCTTTATTAAATTTGAAACTCTAAATGTCCTCGCCTATTGCTTTAGAGACTCTAAGATTTTCGCCTTATTAATTTAGAGACTCTTACTGTCCTGGCCTATTTCTTTAGAGAATCTAATCTTTTCGCCTTATTAATTTAGAGACACTAAATCTCATGGCCTATTTTTTTAGAGACACTATGGGATTCGCCTAATTAATTTAGAGACTCTAACATTCCTGGCGTATTCCTTTAGAGACTCTAAGATTTTCGCCTTATAAATTTAGAGAACCTAACTCTCCTGGCCTATCCCTTTACAAACACTAAGAATTTCGCCTTATTAATTTAGAGACTCTAACTGTCTTGGCCTTTTCCTTTAGAGACTCTAAGATTTTCGACTTATTAATTTAGAGAATCTAATTGACATGGCGTATTCCTTTAGAGACTCTAATGTTTTCGCCTTAATAATTTAGAGACCCTAACTATTCTGGCTTATTCCTTTAGAGACTCTAAGATTTTGGCCTTATTAATTTAGAGACTCTAAATCTCCTGGCCCATTTCTTTATAGACTCTAAGATTTTAGCCTTATTAATTTATAGACACTAACTGTTCTGGCCTTATCTTTTAGAGAATCTAAGAGTTTCGCCTTATTAATTTTTGAGACTCTAACTCTCCTGGCCTATTCCTTAAGAGACTCTAAGCTTTTCGCCTTATTAATTTAGAGACTCTAACACTCCTGGCCTATTCCTTTAGAGACTCTAAGTGTTTCGCCTTATTAAATTAGGGATTCTAAATATCGAGGCCTATTCTTTAGAGACACTAAGATATTCGCCTTATTCATTTAGAGACTCTAACAGTCCTGGCCTATTACTTTAGAGACTCTTAGAGTTTAGCCTTATTAATTTAGAGACTCTGTCTTGGCCTATTCGTTTAGAGACACTATGAGTTTCGCCTTATTAATTTAGAGACTCTAACTGTCCTGGCCTAATCCTTTAGAGACTCTAAGAGATTCCACTTATTAATTTAGAGACTCTAACTGTCCTGGCCTATTCCTTTAGAGACCCTAAGATTTTCGCCTTATTAATTTAGAGACTCTAATTCTCCTGGAATATTCCTTTAGAGACTCTAAGTATTTCGCCTTATTACTTTAGAGACTCTAACTGGCCTGGCCATTCATTTAGAGACCCTAAGTGTTTCGCCTTATTAATTTAGAGACTCTCTCTCTCTCCTGGCCTATTCCTTCAGAGACTCTAAGTGTTTCGCCTTATTAATTTAGAGGCTCTAACTCTCCTGGCCTATTTATTTAGAGACTCTAAGATTTTCGACTTATTAATTTAGAGGCACTAACGGTCCTGGCCTATTCCTTTAGAGAATCTAGGAGTTTCGCCTTATTAATTTAGAGACTCTAACTGTCCTGGCCTCTTCTTTAGAGACTCAAAGAGCTTCGCCTTATTAAATTAGAGATTCAAACTCTCCTGGCCTATTTCTTTAGAGACTTTAAAATTTCGCCTTATTAATTTAGAGACCCTAACTGTCCTGGTATACTTCTTTGGAGACTATAAGTATTTCGCCTTAATAATTTAGAGACTCTAACTCTCCTCGCCTATTCCTTTAGAGACTCTAAGTATTTCGCCTTAATAATTTAGATACACTAACACTCCTGGGCTATTACTTTAGAGACTCGAAGAGTTTTGCCTTATTCATTTAGAGACCCTAAATGTCCTGGCCTATTACTTAAGACACTCTAAGAATTTCGCCTTATTAATTAAGCGACTCTAACTGTCCTGGCCTATTCCTATATAGACTCAAAGAATTTCGCCTTATTAATTTAGAGACTCAAACTGTCCTGGCCTATTCCTTTAGAGACCCTAAGCCTTTCGCCTTATTAATTTAGAGACTAAATTTTCTGGCCTATTCTTTAGAGATTCTAAGAGCTTCGCCTTATCAATTTAGAGACTCTAGCTGTCCTGGCCTATTACTTTAGAGCCTCTAAGATTTTCGCCTTATTAATTTAGAGGCTCTAAATTTCCTGGCCTATTCCTTTATAGACACTAAGAGATTCGGCTTACTAATTTAGAGACTCTAACTGTCCTGGCCTATTCCTTTAGAGACTCTAAGGGTTTCGCCTTATTAATTTAGAGACACAAAATGTCCTGTCCTATAACCTTAGAGGCTCTAAGTGTTTCGCCTCATTAATTTAGAGACTCTAACTGTCCTGGCCTATTGGTTTTGAGACCCTAAGAGTTTCGACTTATTAATTTAGAACTTTAACTCTGCTAGCTTATTCCTTTAGAGATCCCAAGAAATTCGCCTTACAAATTTAGAGTCTCTAACTCTCCTGGCCTATAATTTTTGAGACTCTAGATATTCGACTTTTTAATTTAGAGGCTGTAACTGTCCAGGCCTATTCCTTTAGAGACTATAATATTTTCGCAATATTCATATCGAGATTGTAACAATCTTGGCTTGTTCGTTTAGTGACCCTAAGACTTTCGCTTTTTTATTTTGAGACTAACACTCCTGGCCTATTCATTTAGAAAATCTAAGATTTTCGCCTTATTAATTTAGAGACTCTAACATTCCTGGCCTATTCCTTTACAGACTCTAAGAGATTCGCCTTATTAGTTTAGAGACCCTAATTGTCCTGGCCTATTCCTTTAGAGACTCTAAGTGTTTCGCCTTATTAATTTAGAGACTCTAACAGTTCTGGCCTATTCCTTTAGAGACTCTAAGTGTTTCTACTTATTAAAATAGAGACTCTAACACTCCTGGCGTATTCCTTTAGAGACTCTAAGTGTTTCGCCTTATTAATTTAGAGACTCTAACTCCACAGTCCCATTACTTTAGAGACTCTAAGAGTTTCGCATTATTAATTTATAGACTCTAACACTCCTGGCCTATTTCTTTTGAGATTCTAAGAGTTTCGCCTTATTAATTTAGAGACTCTAACTGTCCTGGCCTATTATTTAGAGACAATAAACTGTCCTGGCCTATTCTTTAGAGACACTAAGTGTTTCGCCTTATTAATTTAGAGACCCTAATATTCCTGGCCTATTTCATTAGAGACTCTAAGTGTTTCTACTTATTAGTTTAGGGATTCTAAATCTCCTGGCCTATTCTTCAGAGACACAATGAATTTCGCCTTATTCATTTAGAGACTCTAACTGTCCTGGCCTATTCATTTAGAGACTCTAAGTATTTAGACTTATTAATTTAGAGACACTAAATGTCCTGGCCTATTCCTTTAGAGGCTGTAAGAGTTTGGCCTTATTAATTTAGAGACCCTAAATGACCTGGCCATTTGCTTTAGAGACTCTAAGATTTTCGCCTAATTAATTTAGAGACCGTATCTGTCCTGCACTATTCCTTTAGAGACAGAGAATTTCGCCTTATTAATTTAGAGACTCTTACTGTCCTCTGGCCTATTCCTTAAGAGACTCTAAGAGTTTCGCCTTATTAATTTAGAGACTCTAACTGTCCTGGGCTAATATTTTAGAGACTCTAAGAGTTTCGCTTTAATATTTTAGAGACCCTATCTGTCCTGGCCTACACCTTTAGAGCCTCTAAGAGATTCGCCTTATTTATTTTGAGACTCTAAATCTCCTGGCTTCTTACTTTGGAGACCCTAAGTGTTTCTCCTTATTAATTTAGAGACTCTAACACTCCTGGCCTATTCCTTTAGAGATTCTAAGAGTTTCGCCTTATTAATTTAGAGACTCTAACTGTCCTGGCTAATATATTTAGAGACTCTAAGAGTTTCGCCTTATTATTTTAGAGACTCTAACTCTCCTTGCCTATTCCTTTAGAGATTCTAAGAGTTTCGCCTTACTAATTTAGAGACTCTAACTGTACTGGCCTAATCTTTAGAGACTATAAGTGTTTCGCCTTATTAATTTAGAGACTCTAAATCTCCTGGCCTCTTCCTTTAGAGAATCTAATAATTTCGCCTTATTAATTTAGTTACTCTAACTGTCCTGGCATATTTCTTTAGAGACTCTAAGATTTTCGCCTTAATAATTTAGAGACTCTAACTGTCCATGCCTATTCCTTTAGAGACTCTACGAGTTTCGCCTTATTAATTTAGAGACTCTAACTCTCCTGGCCTATTTCTATAGAGAATCTAAGATTTTCGCCTTATTAATTTAGAGACCCTAACTGTCCTGGCCCATTCTTTAGAGACGCTAAAATTTTCGCCTTATTAATTCCAGACGCTGAAACTCCTAGCCTATAACTTAAGAGACCACAAGAGTTTCGCCTTACAAATTTAGAGACTCTAATTCTCCTGTCCTATAACTTTAGAGACTCTAGAGTTTCGACTATTAGTTTAGAGACTCTAACTCTCCTGGCCTATTCCTTTAGAGACTATAATATTTTCGTCTTTAATATAGAGAATGTAACTGTCCTGGCTTGTTCCTTTAGAGACCCTAAGAATTTCGCCTTATTAATTTACATTCACTAAGAGTCCTGGCGTATTACTTTAGAGACCCTAAGAATTTCGCCTTATTAATTTAGAGACTCTAACTGTCCTGGTCTATTACTTTAGAGACTCTAAGAGTTTCGCCTTATTAATTTAGAGCCCGTAACTGTCCTGCACAATTCGTTTAAAGACTGAGTCTTTCGTCTTATTAATTTAGAGACACTAATTGTCCTGGCCTATTCATTTAGAGGCTCTAAGAAATTCGCCTTTTTATTTTAGAGATTCTAACTTTATTGGCCTATAAATATAGAGCCTCTAAATGTTTCGCCTTATTAATTTAGAGACTCCAACTCTCCTGGCCTATTCCTTTAGAGACTCTAAGAGTTTCGCCTTATTAACTTAGAAACTCTAACTTACCTGGCCTATTGCTTTAGAGACTCTAAGATATTCGCCTTATTAATTTAGAGACTCTAACTGTCCTGGCCTCTTCTTTTAGAGACTCTAAGCGTTTGGCCTTATTAATTTAGAGACTCTAAATATCCTGGTCCATTTTTTTAGAGACTCTAAGAGTTTCGTCATATTAATTACGAGACTCTAACTCTCCTGGCCTATTACTTTATTGACTCTAGGATTTTCGCCTTATTAATTTAGAGACTAACTCTCTTGGCCTTTCCCTTTAGAGACTCTAAGAGTTTCGCCTTATTAAGTTAGAGACTCTAACTGTCCTGGCCTATTCCTTTAGAGACTCTAAGTGTTTTGCCTTATTAATTTAGAGACTATAATTGACCTGGCATACCCTTTAGAGACTCTAAGTGCTTCGCCTTATTAATTTAGAGACCCTAACTGTTCTGGCCTATTCCTTTAGAGACTCTAAGTGTTTCGCCCTATTAATTTAGAGACTCCAACACTCCTGACCTAACCCTTTAGAGACTCTAACAGTTTCACCTTATAAATGTAGAGACTCAAACTATCCTGGCCCATTCCTTTAAAGACTCTATGAGTTTCGCCTTATTAATTTAGAGACACTTACTGTCCTGGCCTATTCTTTAGAGACTCAAAGTGTTACACCTTATTAATTTAGAGACTCTAACTGTCCTGGCCTATTCTTTAGAGACTCTAAGTGTTTCGCCTTATTAATTTAGAGACCCTAACTGTCCTGGCATATACTTTTAGAGACTCTAAGATTTTCGCCTTATTAATTTAGAGAAACTATATATCCTGGCCTATTTCTTTAGAACCTGTAAAAATTTGGCCTTATTAATTTAGAGACTCTAACGTTCCTGGCCAATAACTTAAGAGATTCTAAGAGTTTGGCCTTATATATTTAGAGCCCCTAACTGTCCTGCACTATTCCTTTAGAGACTTAGACTTTCGCCTTATTAATTTAGAGACTCTAACCGTCCTCTAGCCTATTCCTTTGGAGACTCTAATAGTTTCGCCTTATTAATTTAGAGACTCTAACTCTCCTGCACTATTCGTTTAAAGACTGAGACTTTCGCTTTATTAATTTAGAGACTCTAAGTGTCCTGGCCTATTCCTTTAAAGACTCTAAGTTTTCGCCTTATTAATTTAGAGAATCTATCTGTCCTGGCCTATTCCTATAGAGCCTCTAAAATTTCGCCTTATTAATTTAGAGACTCTAAACCTCCTGGCCTATTCCTTTAGAGACTCTAAGGGTTTCGCCTTATTAATTTTGAAATTCTAAATGTCATGGCCTATTACTTTAGAGACTCTAAGAGATTCGCCTTATTAATTTAGAGACTGTAACTTTCCTGGCCTATTCATTTAGAGATTCTAAGCGTTTCGCCTAATTTTTTTAGAGACACTAACACTCCTGGCTAATTTTTTAGAGACTCTAAGAATTTCGCCTTATTAATTTTGAGACTCTAACACTCCTGGCCTATTCCTTTAGATTCTCTAAGATTTTCGCCTTATTAATTTAGAGACTATAAAACTCCTGGCCTATCCCTTTACAGACTCTAAGAGTTTCGCCGTATTAATTTAGAGACTCTAGTATTCCTGGCCTATTCCTTTAGAGACACTAAGAGTTTCGCCTTATTAATTTAGAGATTCTAACTGACCTGGCATTTTCCTTTAGAGACTATAAGTGTTACGCTTTATTAATTTAGAGACTCTAATTGTTCTGGCCTATTCCTTTAGAGAATCTAAGTGTTTCGCCTTATTAAATTAGAGACTCTAACCCACCTGGCCTATTCCTTTAGAGACTGTAAGCGTTTCGCCTTATTAATTTAGAGACTCTAACCCTACAGGCCCATTTCTTTAGAGACTCTAAGGGTTCCTCATTATTAATTTATAGACACTAACTGCCCTGGCCTAAACCTTTAGAGAGTCTAATAGATTCGCCTTATTAATTTAGAGACTCTAACTGTCCTGGCCTATTCTTTAGAGACTCTAAAATGTTCTGGCGTATTCTTTAGAGACTCTAAGTGCTTCGCCTTATTAATTTAGAGATTCTAATTCTCCTGGCCTAATCCTTTAGAGACTCTAAGTGTTTGGCCTTATTAATTTAGGGATTCTAACTCTCCTGGCCTATTCTTTAGAGACCAAAAGTTTTTCGCCTTATTCATTTATAGACACTAACTGTCCTGGCCTATTCTTTTAGAGACTCTAAGAGTTTAACCTTTTTAATTTAGGGACACTAAATATCCTGCCCTATTTCTTTAGAGACTGTAACATTTTGGCCTTATTAATTTAGAGACTCTAACTGTCCTGGCCAATTGCTTTAGAGAATCGAAGAGTTTTGCCTTATTAATTTAGAGCCCCTAACTGTCCTGCACTATTCCTTTAGAGACTGAGAATTTCGCCTTATTATTTTAGAGACACTAACTGTCCTCTGGCCTATTAATTTAGAGACTCTAAGAGTTTCGCCTTATTAATTTAGAGACTCTAACTGTCCTGGCCTAATCCTTTAGAGTCTCTAAGTTTTTCGCCTTATTAATTTAGAGACTCTCACTGTCTTGGCCTATTCCTTTAGAGACGCTAAGATTTTCGCCTTATTAATTTAGAGACCCTTACTGTCCTGGCCTATTCCTTTAGAGACTCTAAGAGTTTCGCCTTATTAATTTAGAGACACTAACTGTCCTGCCCTATTCCTTTAGAGAAACAAAGAGATTCGCCTTATTAATTTTGAGACTGTAACTGTCCTGGCCATTTCCTTTTGAGACTCTAAGTGTTCTGCCTTATTAATTTAGAGACTCTAAATCTCGTAGCCTATTCCTTTAGAGATCACAAGAGTTTCGCCTTACAAATTTAGAGACTCTAAATCTCCTGGCCTATAACTTTAGAGACTCTAGAGTTTCGACTTTTTTAATTTAGAGACTCTAACACTCCTGACCAAATTCTTTAGAGAATATAATATATTCGCGCTATTAATATAGAGACTGTAACTGTCCAGGCTTGTTCCTTTAGAGACTCTAAGACTTTCGTCTTATTAATTTAGATTCCCTATCACTCCTGCCCTATTCCTTTAGAAACTCTATGTGTTTCGCCTTATTAATTTAGAGACTCTAACTGTCCTTTCCTATACTTTTAGAGACTCTAAGAGATTCGTTTTATTAATTTTGAGCCCTAACTGTCAAGCACTATTCCTTTAGAGAATGAGAATTTCGCCTTATTAATTTAGAGACTCTAACTGCCCTGGCCTATAACTTTAGAGAATCTAAGTTTTTCGCTTTATTAATTTAGAGACTCTAACTGACCTGGGCTATTCTTTTATAGACTCTAAGTGTTTCGCCTTACTAATTTAGAGAGTGAAATTGTCCTGGCCTATTCCTTTAGAAACTCTAAGAGTTTCGTCTTATTAATTTAGAGACCCTATCTGTTGTGGCCTATTCCTTTAGAGACTCTAAGGGTTTCGCCTTATTAATTTAGAGACTCTAACTGCCCTGGTCGATTCATTTAGAGACTAAGAATTTCGCCTTATTAATTTAGGGACCCTCATTGTCCTGGCCTATTACTTTAGAGACTCTAGGTGTTCTACCTTATTAATTATAGTCTCTAACTCTCCTGGGCTATATCTTTAGGGACGCTAAGATTTTCGCCTTATTATTTTAGAGACTCTAACTGTCCAGTCCTATTCCTTTAATGACTCTAAGTGTTTCGCCTTTTTAATTTAGAGACACAATCCGTCCTGGCCTATTCATTTAGAGATTCAAAGAATTTCGCCTCATTAATTTAGAGACTTTAACTCTCCTAGCCTATTCCTTTAGAGATCACAAGAATTTCGCCTTACAAATGTAGAGATTCTGACTCTCCTGGCCTATAACTTTAGAGACTCTAGAGTTTCGATTTTTTAATTTAGAGACTCTAACTCTCCTGGCCTATTCCTTTAGAGACTATAATATTTTCGCGCTATTAATATAGAGACGGTAACTCTCCTGGCTTGTTCCTTTAGAGACCCTAAGACTTTCGCCTTTTTAATTTAGATTCCCTAACAGTCCTGTCCTATTTCTTTGGAGCCTCTAAGAGTTTCGCCTTATTAATTTAGAGACTCTAACTGTTCTGGCCTATTCCTTTAGAGACTCAAAGTGATTCGCATTATTAATTTAGAGCCCTTAACGGTCTTGCACTATTCCTTTAGAGACTGAGTATTTCGCCTTATTAATTTAGAGACACTAACTGTCCTGGCCTATTCTTTAAGGCCTTTAAGAGTTTCGCCTTATTAATTTAGATACTCTAACTCTCCTGGCCTAATCCTTTAGAGACACTAAGCTTTTCTCCTTATTAATTTAGAGACTAACTGTCCTGGCCTATTCCTTTAGAGGCTCTATATGTTTCGCTTTATTAATTTACAGACACTAACTGTCCTGGCGTATACCTTTAGAGACCCTAAGGGATTCGCCTTATTAATTTAGAGAGCCTAACTGTCCTGGCCTATTCCTTAAGAGACTCTAAGAGCCCCGCCTTATTAATTTAGAGACTCTAACAGTCCTTGCATATTCATTTAGTGACTCTAAGTGTTTCGCCTTTTTAATTTAGAGACTCTAGCTCTCCTGGCCTATTCCTTTAGAGACTGTAAGAATTTCGCGATATTTATTTAGAGACACTAACTGTCTTGGTCTATACCCTTACAGACTCTAAGAGTTTGGCCTTATTAATGTTAAGACTTTAACTGCCCTGGCCTATTCCTTTAGAGACTCTAAGCGTTTCGCCTTATTAATTTAGATAATCTAACTGTCCTGGCCTATTCCTTTAGAGCCTCTAAGATTTTCGCCTTGTTAATTTAGAGACTCTATCTCTCCTGGCCTATTCTTTAGAGACTCTAAGTTTTCCGCCTTATTAATTTAGAGACTCTAACTGTCCTGGCCTATTCCTTTAGAGACTCTAAAACTTTCGCCTTATTAATTTAGAGACACTAATTCTCCTGGCCTATTCTTTTAGAGACTCTTAGAGTTTCGCCTTATTAATTTAGAGACTCAAACTCTCCTGGCCTATTCCTATAGAGACTCTAAGATTTTCGCCTTATTAATTTAGAGTCTCTAAATTTCCAGGCCTATCCCTATGGAGACTCTAAGAGATCCGCCTTATTAATTTAGAGACTCTAAATGTTCTGGCCTATTCCTTTAGAGTCTCTAAGATTTTCGCCTTATTAATTTAGAAACTAACTGTCCTGGCCTAAAACTATAGAGACTTTAAGAGTTTCGACTTAATAATTCAGAGACTCTAACTGCCCTGGCCTATTCCTTTAGAGACTCTAAGTGTTTCGCCTTATTAATTTTTAGACCCTAACTTTCTGCACTATTCATTTAGAGACTGAGATTTTCGCCTTATTAATTTATAGACACTAACTGTCCTGGCCTATCACTTTAAGGCCTCTAAGTGGTTCGCCTTTTTAATTTAGATACTCTAAATGTCCTGGCCTGTTCGTTTAAGGCCTCTAAGTGTTTCGCCTTATTAATTAAGAGACACTAACCCTCCTGGCCTAATTATTTAGAGACTATAATATTTTCGCCTTATTAATTTAGGGACACTAACTCTCCTGGCCTAATACTTTAGAGACTCTATGTGTTTCGCCTTATTAATTTAGAGACTCTAACTGTCCTGGCCCATTCCTTTAGAGGCTCTAAGTGTTTCGCCTAATTAATGTAGAGATTCTAACTGTCCTGGTCTCTTCTTTTAGGGACACTCTTATTCTCGCTTTATTAAATTGAGACTCTAACTTTCCTGGCATATTCATTTAGAGAATCTAAGATTTTCGCCTTATAAATTTAGAGACACTAACTTTCCTGGCCTATTTGTTTAGAGACTGTAAGAATTTCACTATATTTATTTAGAGACACTAACTATCTTCGCCTATTCTTTTAGAGACTCTAATTGTTTCGCCTTATTAAATTAGAGACACTAACAGTCCTGGCCTATTCCTTTAGAGACACTAAGAGTCTCGCCTTATTAATTTAGAGACTCTAACATTCCTGGCCTATTCATTTAGAGAATGTAAGAGTTTTGCATTATTAATTTAGAGACCCTAACACTCCTGGCCTTTTAATTTAGAGACTTTAAGAATTTCGCTATATTTTTTTAGAGACACTAACTGTCTTCGCCTATTCCTTTAGAGCCTCTAAGAGTTTCGCCTTATTAATTTTGAGGCTCTAACTCTCCTGGCCTATTCCTTTAGAGACACTAAGGGTCTCGCCTTATTTAATTAGAGACTCTAACTTTCCTGGCTTATTAATTTAGAGAATCTAAGAGTTTCGCCTTATTAATTTAGAGACTCTAACACTCCTGGCCTATTCTTTAGAGACTCTAAATATTTCGCTATATTTATTTAGAGACTCTAACTGTCCTGGCCTATTCATTTAGAGACTCAAAGTGTTTCGCCTTATTAATTTAGAGACTCAAATTGTACTGGCCTATTTCTTTAGAGAATCTAAGATTTTCGCCTTACTAATTTAGAGACCCTAACTCTCTTGTTCTATTCCTTTTGAGACACTAAGTTTTTCGCCTTATTAATTTAGAGACACTAAATGTCTTGTCCTATTCCTTTAGAGACCCTAAGAGTTTCGCCGTATTAATTTTGAGACTCTAAATGTCCTGGCCTATTCCTTTAGGGAATCTATGATTTTCGCCTTATTAATTTAGACACACTAACTGTACTGACCTATTACTTTAGAGACTCTAGGAGCTTCGCCTTATTAATTTTGAGACCCTACTTTTCCTGGCATATTCGTTTAGCGACTCTAAGTGTTTCGCTTTATTAATTTAGTGAATCTAACTGTCCTGGCCTGATCCTTTAGAGACTCTAAGAGTTTCGCCTTATTAATTTTGAAACACTAACTGTCCTGGCCTATTCCTTTAGAGACTCTAAGAGATTCGACTTATTAATTTAGAGACTCTAACTCACCTGGCCTATTTTTAGAGACACTAATTGTTTCGCCTTATTAATTTAGAGACTCTAACTCTCCTGGCCTATTACTTCAGAGACTGTAGGTGCTTCGCCTTAATAATTTAGAGACCCTTACTGTCTTGGCCTATTAGTTTAGCGACTATAAATGTTTCGCCTTATTAATTTAGTGACTCTAACTGTCCTGGCCTGATTCTTTTGAGACTCTAAGTGTTTCGCCTTATTAATTTAGAGACACATACTGTCCTGGCCTATTCCTTTAGAGACTCTAAGAGTTTCGCCTTATTCATTTAGAGACTTTAACTCTCCTGGCCTATTCTTTAGAGACACTAAATGTTTCGTCTTATTAATTTAGAGACACTAACTGTCTTGGCCTATTCGTTTAGAGACTCTAAGATTTTCGCCTTATTAAATTAGAGACACTAACTGCCCTGCCCTATTCGTTTAGAGACTATAAGTGTATCGCCTTATTAATTTAGAGACCCTAACTCTCTTGGCCTATATATTTAGAGACTCTAAAATTTCGCCTAATTAATTTATAGACTCTAACTGTCCTGGCCTATACCTTTAGAGACCCTAAGTGTTTCGCCTTATTAATTTAGAGACTCTAACTCTCCTGGCCTATTCCTTTAGAGACTCTAAGATTTTCGCCTTTTTAATTTCGATACTCTAAATGTCCTGGGCTATTCCTTTAGAGACCCTAAGTGTTTTGCCTTATTAATTTAGAGACTCTAACTGTCCTGCCCTATTCCTTTAGAGACTCTAAGAGATTCGCCTTATTAAATAAGAGACTCTAAATCTCTTGGCCTATTCTTTTATAACTCTAAGTATTTCGCCTTATTAATTTAGAGACTCAAACTCTCCTGGCCTATTCCTTTAGAGACTCTAAGAGTTTCGCCCTATTAATGTAGAGACTCTAACTGTTCTGGTCTATTACCTTTGAGACTCTAAGAGTTTCGCCTTATTAATTTAGAGACACTAATTGTCCTGGCCTATTACTTTAGAGACTCTAGGAGTTTGGCCTTATTAATTTAGAGACTGTAACTGTCCTGGCCTACTTCTTTAGGGACTATAAGTGTTTCGCCTTATTAATTTTAGAGACTCTAACACTCCTGGCCTATTACATTAGAGACTCTGAGATTTTCGCCTTATTAATTTAAATTCTCTAACTGTCCAGGTCTATTCCTTTAGAGACTCTAAGAGGTTTGCCTTATTAATTTAGAGACTCTAACTGTCCTGGCCTATTCCTTTAGAGAATCTAACAATTTCGCCTTATTAATTTAGAGAATCTAAATCTCCTGGCCTATTCTTTGGAGACACTAAGAGTTCCGCCTTATTAATTTAGAGACACTAACTGTCCTGGCCTATTCCTTTAGAGACTCTAAGATTTACGCCTTATTAATTTAGAGACACTAACTGTCCTGGCCTATTCCTTTAGAGACCCTAAGCTTTTCGCCTTATTAGTTTAGAGATCCTAACTCTCTTGGTCTCTCTTTTTAGAGACACTAAGAGATTCGCCTTATTAATTTAGCGACTCTAACACTCCTGGCCTATTCCTTTAGAGACTCTAAGATTTTCGCCTTATTAATTTAAAGACCCTAACTCTCCTGGCCTATCCCTTTACAGAATCTAAGGGTTTCGACTCATTAATTTAGAGACTCTGTCTTGGCCTATTCCTTTAGAGACTCTAAGATTTTCGCCTTATTAATTTTGAGACTCTAAATCTCCTGGCCCAATTATTTGGAGACACTAACTGATCTGGCATCGTCCTTTAGAGACTCTAAGTGTTTCGCCTTATTAATTTAGAGACTCTAACTATTCTGACCTCTTCCTTTAGAGACCCTAATAGTTTGGCCTTATTAATTTAGAGACTCTAAATCTCCTGGCCTATTCCTTTAGAGACTCTAAGTTTTTCACTTAATTAATTTAGAGACTCTAAATCTCCTGGCCCAATTATTTAGAGACTCTAAGATTTTCGCCTTATTAATTTAGAGACTCTAACTGTTCTGGCCTAATCCTTTAGAGACTCGAAGTTTTTCGCCTTATTAATTTAGAGACACTAACTGTCCTGGCCTATTCCTTTAGAGACTCTAAGCGTTTCGGCTTATTAATTTAGAGACTCTAAAACTCCTGGCCTATTCCTTCAGAGACTCTAAGTGTTTCGCCTTATTAAATTACGGATTCCAACTCTCCTGGCCTATTCTTTAGAGACACTAAAAGTTTCGCCTTATTCATTTAGAGACCCTAACTGTCCTGGCCTCTTAATTTAGAGACTCTAAGAGTTTAGCCTTATTAATTTAGAGACTCTAACTGTCTTGGCCTATTCGTTTAGGGACTCTAAGAGTTTCGCATTATTAATTTAGAGACTCTATCTGTCCTGGCCTATTCCTTTAGAGACTCTAAGAGTTTCGCCTTATTAATTTAGAGACTCTATATCTCTTGGCCTATTCCTTTAAAGACTCTAAGATTTTCGCCTTATTAATTTAGAGACTCTGATTCTCCTGGCCTATTCCTTTAGAGACTCTAAGAATTTGGCCTTATTAATTTAGAGACCCTAACTCTCCTGGCCTATTTCTTTAGAGACTCTAAGTGTTTCGCCTTATTAATTTAGAGACTCTCACTGTCCTGGCCAATTTTTTAGAGACTCAAATTTTTTCGCCTTATTAATTTAGAGATTCTAACTGTCCTGGTATACTTCTTTAGAGACTATAAGAATTTCGCCTTATTAATTTAGAGACTCTAACTCTCCTTGCCTATACGTTTAGAGACTCTAAGTATTTCGCCGTATTAATTTAGATACTCTAACTCTCCTGGGCTATTCCTTAGAGACTCTAAGGATTTTGCCTTATACATTTGGAGACTCTAACTCTCCTGGCCTATTACTTTAGAGACTCTAATGCTTTCGCCTTAATAATTAAGAGACTCTAACTCTCTTGGCCTATTCCTTTATAGACTCTAAGAATTTCGCCTTATTAATTTAGAGACACAAATTGTCCTGGCCTATTCTTTTTGAGACTCTAAGCGTTTCGCCTTATTAATTTAGAGACTCTAACTTTCCTGGCCTATTCCTTTAGAGACGCTAAGAGTTTCGCCTTATTAATTTAGAGACCCTAACTGTCCTGGCCTATTACTTTAGAGACTCTATGATTTTCGGCTTATTCATTTAGAGACTCTAACTTTCCTGGCCTGTACCTTTATAGACACTAAGAATTTCGCCTTATTAATTTAGAGACTCTAACTGTCCTGGCCTATTCCTTTAGAGACTCCAAGTTTTTCGCCTTATTAATTTAGAGACACTAACTGTCCTGGCCTATAACTTTAGAGGCTCTAAGTGTTTCGCCTCATTAATTTAGAGACTCTAACTGTCCTGGCCTATTTCTTTTGAGACCCTAAGAATTTCGCCTTATTAATTTAGAACTTTAACTCTCCTAGCTTATTCCTTTAGAGATCACAAGAGTTTCGCCTTACAATTTTAGAGTCTCCAATTCTCCTGGCCTATAACTTTAGAGACTCTAGAATTTCGACTTTCTAATTTAGAGACACTAACTGTCCTGGCCTATTCCTTTAGAGACTATAATATTTTCGTTCTATTAATATAGAGACGGTAACACTCTTGGCTTGTTCCTTTAGAGACCCTAAGGCTTTCGCCTTTTTAATTTTGAGACTCTAACACTCCTGGCCTGTTCCTTTAGAAAATCTAAGATTTTCGCCTCATTAATTTAGAGACTCTATTTCTCCTGGCCTATCCATTTACAGACACTAAGAGTTCTCCTCATTAATTTAGAGACTCTAATTGTCCTGGCCTATTCCTTTAGAGAATCTAAGAGTTTCGCCTTATTAATTTAGAGACCCTAACTGACCTAGCATATTCCTTTAGAGACTTTAAGTGTTTCGCCTTATTAATTTAGAGACTCTAACAGTTCTGGCCTATACTTTTAGAGACTCTAAGATTTTCGCCTTATTAAATTAGAGACTCTAACTCTCCTGGCTTATACCTTTACAGACTCTAAGTGTTTCGCCTTATTCATTTAGAGAACCTAACTCCACATGACCATTTCTTTAGAGACTCTAAGAGAATCGCATTATTAATTTATAGACTATAACTGTCCTGGCCTATTCCTTTAGAGATTCTAAGAGTTTCACCTTATTAATTTAGAAACTCTAACTGACCTGGTCTATTATTTAGAAAATCTAATCTGTCCTGGCCTATTCTTTAGTGACCATAAGTGCTTCGCCTTATTAATTTATAGACCCTATAATTCCTGGCCTATTACTTTAGAGACTCTAAGAGATTCGCCTTATTAATTTAGGGATTCTAAATATCCTGGCCTATTATTTAGAGACATAAAGATTTTCGCCTTATTCATTTAGAGACTCTAAATTTCCTGGGCTATTTCTTTGGAGACTGTAAGATTTATGCGTTATTAATTTAGATACTCTAACTGACCTGGCCAATTGCTTTAGAGACACTAAGAGATTTGCCTTTTTAATTTAGAGCCCCTAACAGGCCTTCACTATTCCTTTAGAGCCTGAGAATTTTGCCTTATTAATTTAGAGACACTTACTGTCTTCTGGCCTATTCCTTTAGAGACTAAGGGTTTCGCCTTATTAATTTAGAGACCCTATCTGTCCTGGCCTAATTCTTTAGAGACACTAAGATTTTCGCCTTTTTAATTTAGAGACCCTAGCTGTACTGGCCTACACCTTTAGAGCCTCTAAGACTTTCGCCTTATTAATTTTGAGACTCTAAATATACTGGCCTATAATTTTGAAGACCCTAATTGTTTCGCATTATTAATTTAGAGACTCTAACTGTCCTGGCCTATTCCTTTAGAGAATCTAAGAGTTTCGCCTTAATAATTTACAGACTCTAAATGTCCAGGCATATTCCTTTAGAGACTCTATGAGTTTCGCCTTATTAATTTAGAGACTCTAACTCTCCTGGTCTATTCCTTTAGAGACAATAAGAATTTCGCCTTAATAATTTAGAGACTCTAACTGTCCTGGCCTATTCTTTATAGACTCTAAGATTTTCGCCTTATTAATTAGAGACTCTGAATCTCCTAGCCTATTCCTTTAGAGATCACAAGAATTTCGCCTTACAAATTTAGAGACTCTAACTCTCCTGTCCTGTAACTTTAGAGACTCTAGGCTTTCGACTTTTTAATTTAGAGACTCTAACTCTCCTGGCCTATTCCTTTAGGGACTATAATATTTTCGCGCTTTAATATAGAGACTCTAACTGTCCTGGCTTGTTTTTTAGAGACCCTAAGAATTTAGCCTTATTAATTTAGATTTCCTAAGAGTCCTGACGTATTCTTATAGAGACTCTAAGAATATCGCCTTATTAATTTAGAGACTCTAACTGTCCTGGCCTATTACTTTAGAGACTCGAAGCGTTTCGCCTTATTAATTTAGAGACCCTAAATGTCCTGCACTATTCGTTTAAAGACTGAGTCTTTCGTCTTATCAATTTAGAGACTCTAACAGTCCTGGCCTATTTCTTTAGAGACGCTAAGATTTCGCCTTTTTAATTTAGAGATTCTAACTGTCCTGGCCTATTCATATAGAGCCTCTAAAAGTTTCGCCTTATTAAATTAGAGACTCCAACTCTCCTGGCCTATTCCTTTTCAGACTCTAATGTTTTCGCCTTATTAATTTAGAAAATCTAACTGTCCTGGCCTATTGCTTTAGAGACTCTAAGAGATTCGCCTTATTAATTTAGAGACTCTAACTGTCCTGGCCTATTCTTTTAGAGACTCTAAGCGTTTGACCTTATTAATTTAGAGACTCTAAATCTCCTGGCTTATATTTTAGAGACTCTAAGATTTTCGCCTTATACATTTAGAGACTCTAACTCTCCTGGCCTATTACTTTAGAGACTCTAAGAATTTCGCCTTATTAATTTAGAGACTAACTCTCCTGGCCTTTCCCTTTAGAGACTTTAAGATTTTCGCCTTATTAATTTAGAGACTCTAAATGTCGTGGCCTATCCTTTAGAGACTGTAGGTGCTTCGACTTATTAATTTAGGGTCTGTAACTGTCCTGGCCTAATCCTTTATAGACTGAAAGTGTTTCGCCTTATTAGTTTAGGGATTATAACACTCCTGGCCTATTCCTTTAGAGACACAAATAGATTCGCCTTATTCATTTAGAGACACTAACTGTCTTGGCCTATTCCTTTAGATACTCTAAGAGTTTAGCCTTATTAATTTAGAGAATCAAACTCTCCTGGCCTATACTTTTATTGACTCTATGATTTTCGCCTTATTAATATAGAGACACTAACTGTCCTTGCCTAATCCTTTAGAGACTAAGAATTTCGCCTTATTAGTTTGGAGACTCTAAGTTTCCTTGCCTATTCCTTTAGAGACTCTATGAGTTTCGCCTTATTAATTTTGAGACTCTAAATCTCCTGGTCTATTCCTTTAGAGACTCTAAGATTTTCGCTTTAATTATTTAGAGAATCTAACTGTACTGGCCTATTCCTTTAGAGACTCTAAGAGTTTCGCCTTATTAATTTAGAGACCCTAACTGTCCTGGCCTAAAACTTAAGAGACTCTAAGAGTTTCGCGTTATTAATTTAGAGGCTCTAACTCTCCTGGCCTATTCCTTTAGAGATTCTAAGACTTTCGCCTTAATAATTTAGAGACACTAACTGTCCTGGCATATTCCTTTATTGAATCTAAGAGTTTCGCCTTATTAATTTAGAGACTTTAACTCTCCTGGCCTATTCTTTAGAGACTCTAAGAGCTTCACCTTAATAATTTAGAGACACTAACTGTCCTGGCCGATTCCTTTAGAGAGACAAAAATTTCGTCTTACTAGTTTAGAGATACTAACTGTCCTGGCGTATTGCTTTAGAGACTCTATGAGTTTCGCCTTATTAATTTTGAGACTCTAATTATCCTGGTCTATTCCTTTAGAGACTCTAAGATTTTCGCCTTATTTATTTATAGAATCTAACTGTCCTGGCCTATTCCTTTAGAGACTCTAAGAGTTTCGCCTTATTAATTTAGAGACCCTAACATTCCTGGCCTAATTCTTTAGAGACTCTAAGGGTTTCGCGTTATTAATTTAGAGGCTCTAACTCTCCTGGCCTATTCCTTTAGAGATTCTAAGAGTTTCGCCTTATTAATTTAGAGACACTAACTCTCCTGGCATATTCCTTTAGAGAATCTAAGAGTTTCGCCATATTAATTTAGAGACTCTAAATCTCTTGACCTATTCTTTAGAGACTCTAAGAGCTTCGCCTTATTAATTTAGAGACTCTAACTCTCCTGGCCGATTCCTTTAGAGAGACAAAAATTTCGCCTTATTAATTTAGTGACTCTAACTGTCCTGGCCTCTTTCTTTAGAGACTATAAGATTTTCGCCTTATTAATCTAGGGAGTCTAACACTCCTGGCCTATTCCTTTAGAGACTCTAAGATTTTCGCCTTATTAATTTAGATACTCTAACTCTCCTATGCTATTCTCTTAGAGACTCCAAGTGTTTTGCCTTATTAATTTAGAGACACAAACTTTCCTAGCCTATTCCTTTAGAGACTCTAAGTGTTTCGCCTTATTAATTCAGAGACTCAAACACTCCAGGCCTATTCCTTATAGACTTTAAGAATTCCGCCTTATTAATTTAGAGACTCAAAGTGTCATGGCCTAATACTTCAGAGACTGTAAGGGTTTCGCCTTATTAATTTAGAGACTCTAACTGTTCTGGCCTAATCCTTTAGAGACTCTAAGAGTTTCGAATTATTAATTTAGAGATTCTAACTGACCTGGTCTATTACTTTAGAGAGACTAAGAGTTTCGCCTTATTAATTTAGAGACGCTAAATCTCCTGGCCTATTACTTTAGAGACTCTAAGTGATTCGCCTTATTAATTTAGAGACTCTAACTGTCCTTGCCTATTCCTTTAGAGACGCTAAGAATTTCGCCTTATTAATTTAGAGACTCTAAATTTCCTGGCCTATTCATTTAGAGACCCTAATGTTTTCGACTTATTAATTTAGAGACACTAACTGTCCTGGCCTATACCTTTAGAGATTCTAAGAATTTCGCCTCACTAATTTAGAGACTCTAACAGACCTGGCCTATTTCGTTTGAGTTCCTAAGTGTTTCGTCTTATTAATTTAGAGTCTTTAACACTCCTAGCCATTTCCTTTAGAGATCACAAGAGTTTCGCCTTACAAATTTAGAGATTCTAAATCTCCTGGCCTATAATTTTAGAGACTCTATAGTTTCGACTTTTTAATTTAGACACTCTAACTCTCCTGGCATATTCCTTTAGAGACTATAATATTTCCGCGCTATTGATTTAGTGATAGTAACTCTACTGGCTTGTTACTTTAGAGACCCTAAGTCTTTCGCCTTTTTAATTTAGATTCCCTAACAGTCCATTCCTATTACTTTAGAGACTCTAAGAGCTTCCCCTTATTAATTTAGAGACTCTAACTGTCCTGGCCTCTTCCTTTAGAGACTCTAAGTGTTTCGCCTTATTAATTTTGAGCCCCTAACTCTCTTGCACTATTCCTTTAGAGACTGAGACTTTCGCCTTATTACTTTAGAGACACTAGGTTTACTGGCCTACTTTTTAAGGCCTCTAAGAATTTCGCCTTATTAATTTAGAGACACAAACTCTCCTGGCCTAATCCTTTAGAGACTCTAAGATTTTCGCCTTATTAATTTAGAGACTCTAACTGTCCTGGCCTATTCCTTTAGAGGCTCTATGTGTTTCGCCTTTTTAATTTAGAGACTCTAACTGTCCTGGCCTATTCCTTTAGAGTCCCTAAGGGATTCGCCTTATTAATTTAGAGACACTAACTCTCCTGGCCTATTCCTTTAGAGACTCTAAGTGTCTAGCCTTATTATTTTAGAGACTCTAACTGTCCTGGCCTATTCATTTAGTGACTCTATGTGTTTCGACTTATTAATTTAGAGACCCTAACTCTCCTGGCCTATTCGTTTAGAGACTGTAAGAATTTCGATATATTTATTTAGAGACTCTAAATGTTTTGGTCTATTCGTTTAGAGACTTTAAGAGTTTCGCCCTGTTAATTTTGAGACCCTAACTATCCTGGCCTATTCTTTTGAGACACTAAGAGATTCGCCTTATTAATTTAGAGACTCTATCTGTCCTGGCTTATAATTTTAGAGACTCAAAGTGTTTCGCCTTATTAATTTAGAGACTCTAAAACTCCTGGCCTATTTCTTTAGAGACTCTAAGAGTATCCCCTTATTAATTTAGAGAATCTAACTGTCCTGGCCTATTCCTTTAGAGATTCTAAGACTTTCGCCTTATTAGTTTAGAGAATCTAACTCTCCTGGCCTATTGCTTTAGAGCCTCTAAGAGTTTCTCTTTATTAATTTAGAGACTCTAACTCTCCTGGCCTATGCTTTAGAGTCACTCATGGTTCCGCCTTATTAATTTAGAGATCCTAACACTCTTGGCCCACCCCTTTAGAGACTCTAAGATTTTCGCCTTATTAATTTAGTGAATCTAAATGTCGTAACCTATTACTTTACAGACTCTAAGTGTTTCGCCTTATTAATTTAGAGGCTCTAACTCTCCTGGCCTATTCCTTTAGAGACACTAAGAGTTTCGCCTTATTAATGTAGACTCTAACTGTCCTGGCCTATTCCTTTAGAGACTCTAAGTGTTTCTCCTTATTAATTTAGAGACTATAATTGTCCTGGCCTATTCCTTTAGAGATTCTAAGTGTTTCGCCTTATTAATTTAGGGCCTCTAAATGTCCTGGCCTATTATTTAGAGCCTCTAAGATTTTCGCCTTATTAATTTAGAGACCCTATCTGTCCTGCACTATTCGTTTAAACACTGAGTCTTTCGTCTTATTAATTTAGAGACTCTAACTGTCTTGGCCTACTAATTTAGAGACGCTAAGATTTTTGCCTTTTTAATTTAGACATTCTAACTCTCCTGGCCTATTCATATAGAGCCTCTAAAAGTTTCGCCTTATTAATTTAGAGACTCCAACTCTCCTGGCCTATTATTTTAGAGACTCTAAGAATTTCAAATTATTAGTTTAGAAAATCTAGCTGTCCTGGCCTATTGCTTTAGAGAATCTAAGATTTTCGCCTTATAAATTTAGAGACACTAACTGCCCTGGCCTATTCTTTTAGAGACTCTAAGCGTTTGGCCTTATTAATTTAGAGACTCTAAATCCCCTGGCCTATTTTTTAGAGAATCTAAAATTTCGCTTTATTAATTTAGAGACTCTAACACTCGTGGCCTATTACTTTAGAGACTCTAAGAGTTTCGCCTTATTAATTTAGAGACTAACTCTCCTGGCCTTTCACTTTAGAGACTCTAAGAGTTTCGCCTTATTAATTTAGAGACTCTAACTGTAATGGCGTATTTCTTTAGATGCTCTAAGAGTTTAGCCTTATTAAATTAGGGGCAACAAATGTCCTGGCCTATACGCTTAGTGACTTTAAGATTTTCGCCTTATTAATATAGAGACCCTAACTGTCCTGGCCTATTCCTTTAGAGACTCTAAGTCTTTCGCCTTATTAATTTAGAGACACTAACATTCCTGTCTTATTCCTTTAGAGACTCTAAGAGTTTCGCCTTATTAAATTAGAGACATTTATTCTCCTGGTCTATTCCTTTAGAGACTCTAAGATTTTCGCCTTATTTATTTAGAGATTATATGTTTCCTGGCCTATTCCTTTAGAGACTCTAAGAGTTTCGCCTTATTAATTTAGAGACTCTAACTGTCCTGGCCTAATACTTTAGAGACTCTAAGAGTTTCGTTTATTAATTTAGAGGCTCTAACACACCTGGTCTATTCCTTTAGAGTTTCTAAGAGTTTCGCCTTATTAATTTAGAGACACTAACTGACCTGTCCTATTCCTTTAGGGAATCTAAGATTTTCGCCTTATTAATTTAGATACTCTAACGGTCGTGGGCTATTTTCTTAGAGACTCTAAGTGTTTTGATTTATTAATTTAAAGACAAAAACTGTCTTGGCCAATTCCTTTAGAGACTCTAAGATTTTGGCCTTATTATTTCAGAGATTCTAACTGTACTGGCCTAATCTTTATAGACTCTAAGAATTTCGCCTTATTAATTTAGAGACTCAAACAGTCCTGGTCTATTACTTTAGAGACTCTAAGTGTTTCGCCTTTTTAATTTAGAGATTCTAACAGTTCTGGCCTATTCCTTTAGAGACTCTAAGATTTTCGTCTTTTTATTTTAGAGACTCTAACTGCCCTGGTCTATTCCTTTAGAGACACTAAGTGTTTCGCCTTATTAATTTAGAGTCACTAACTGTCCTGGCCTATTACTTTAGAGACTCTAAGTGTTTCGCCTTATTAATTTAGAGACTCTAACTGTCCTGGCCTATTATTTTAGAGACGCTAAGAGTTTCGCCTTATTAATTTAGAGACTCTAACTGTCCTGGAATATTCCTTTAGAGACTATAAGTTTTCCGCCTTATTAATTTAGAGACACTAACTGTCCTGGCCTATTCCTTTAGAGACCCTAAGAAATTCGCCTCATTAATTTAGAGGCTCTAAGAGACTTGGCCTATTGCTTTTGAGACCCTATGTGTTACGCCTTATTAATTAAGGGACTTTAACTCTCCTAGCCTATTCCTTTAGAGATCATATGAATTTCGCCTTACAAATTTAGAGATTCTAACTCTCATGGCCTATAACTTTAGAGACTCTAGAGTTTCGACTTTTCAATTTAGAGACTATAACCCTCCTGGCCTATTCCTTTAAAGACTATAATTATTCGCGCTATTAATATAGAGATGGTAACTCTCCTTTCTTGTTCCTTTAGAGACCCTAAGGCTTTCGTCTTTTTAATTTAGATTCCCTAAGAGGCCAGTCCTATTCCTTTGGAGACTCTAAGAGTTTCGCCTTATTAATTTAGAGAATATAACTCTCCTGGCTTATTCCTTTAGAGACTCTAAGTGTTTCGCCTTATTAATTTTGAGCCCATAACTCTCTTGCACAATTCCTTTAGAGACTGAGTCTTTCGCCTTATTAATTTACAGACACTAACTGCCCTGGCCTATCCTTTAAGGCCTCTAAGAGTTTCGCCTTATTAATTTAGATACTCTGAATATCCTGGCCTATTCCTTTAAGGCCTCTAAGAGATTCGCCTTGTTAATTTAGAGACTCTAACTCTCCTGGCCTAATCCTTTAAAGACTCTAAGATTTTCGCCTTATTAATTTAGAGACTCTAACTTTCCTGGCCTTTTCCTTTAGAGGCTCTCTGTTTTTCGCCTTATTAATTTAGAGACTCTAAATATCCTGGCCTCTTCCTTTAGAGACTCTAAGTGTTTCGCCTTATTAATTTAGAGACTCTAACCGTCCTGGCCTATTCATTTAGAGACTCTAAGTGTTTCGCCTTATTAATTTAGAGATTCTAACTGTCTTGGCCTATTCCTTTAGAGACTCTAAGAATTTCGCCTTTTAATTTAGAGACCCTAAATGTACTGGCCTATTATTTTAGAGACTCTAAACTTTCGCCTTTTTAATTTAGAGACTCTAACTGTTCTGGCCTATACCTTTAGAGACTCTAAGTGTTTCGCCTTATTAATTTAGGGACTCTAACACTCATGGCCTATTCCTTTAGAGACACTAAGTGTTTCGCCTTATTCATTTAGAAAACTAACTGTCCTGGCCCAAAACTTTAGAGACTCTACGAGTTTCGCCTTATTAATTTAGAGACACTAACTCTCCTGGCCTATTCCTTTAGAGACTCTAAGTGTTTCGCCTTATTAATTTAGATACTCTAATTGTCCTGGCCTATTCCTTTAGAGACTCTAAGAGATACGCCTTATTAATTTAGAGACTCTAACTTTCCTGGCATATGGCTTTAGAGATTATAATATTTTCGCGCTATTAATATAGAGACTGTAACTGTCCTGGCTTGTTCCTTTAGAGACCCTAACACTTCCGCTTTATTAATTTAGTTTCCATATCATTAATGTCCTATTACTTTAGAGACACTAAAAGATTCGCCTTATTTATTTAGAGCCCCTAACTCTCTTGCACTATTCCTTTAGAGACTGAGACATTCGCCTTATTAATTTAGAGAACCTAAATTTCATGGCCTATCCTTTAGAACTTCTTAGAGTTTCGTCTTATTAATTTAGAGACTCTAAACTTCCAGGACTATTACTTTAGAAATTTTAAATTTTTCGCCTTATTAATTTAGAGACTGTAACTGTCCTGTCCTATCCCTTTATAGAATCTAAGAGTTTCGCCTTATTAATTTAGAGACACTAACCCTCCTGGCCTATTCCTTTAGAGACTATAAGATTTTCGCCTTATTAATTTAGAGTCCATAACAGTCCTGGCCTATTCCTTTAGAGACACTAAGAGTTTCGCCTTATTAATTTAGAGACACTAACTCACTTGGCCTATTTCTTTAGAGACTCTAAGAGTTTCGCCTTATTAATTTAGAGACTCTAACTGTACTGGCCTGTTCATTAGAGACTCTAAGAGTTTCGCCTTATTATTTTAGAGACCATAACTGTCTTGGCCTATTCCTTTAGAGACTCTAAGTGTTTCGCCTTATTAATTTAGAGACTCTATCTTTCCTGGCCTATTCCTTTAGAGAATCTAACAGTTTCGCCTTATTAATTTAGAGAGTCTAACTGTCCTCGCCTATTCTTTTAGAGACTGTATGAATTTCGCCTTATAAATTTAGAGACTCTAACTGTCCTGGCCTATTCCTTTAGAGATTCTAAGGGTTTCGCCTTATTAATTTAGAGACACTAACCCTCCTGGCCTATTCCTTTAGAGACTCTAAGGGTCTCGCCTTATTAATTTGGAGACTCTAACTGCCTTGGCCTATTACTTCAGAGACTCCTGGAGTCTCACCTTATTATTTTAGAGTCTCTAACTGCCCTGGCCTATTTCTTTAGAGACTCTAAGTGTGCCTTATTAATTTAGAGACTCTAACTGTCCTGGCCTAATCCTTTAGAGACTCTAAGTGTTTCGCTTAATAATTTCGAGACTGTAACAGTCGTGGCCTATTCTTTAGAGATTCTAAGTGTTCGCCTTATTAATTTCGAGACACTAACTGTCCTGGCCTATTTCTTTAGAGAGTCTAAGATTTTCGCTTTGTTAATTTAGAGACCCTAACTGTCCTGGCCTATTCTTTTAGAGACTCTAAGCGTTTGGCCTTATTAATTTAGAGACTCTAAATCCCCTGGCCTATTTTTTAGAGAATCTAAGATTTTCGCCTTATTAATTTAGAGACTCTAATACTCGTGGTCTATTACTTTAGAGACACTAAGAGATTCGCCTTATTAATTTAAGGACTAACTCTCCTGTCCTTTCACTTTAGAGACTCTAAGAGTTTCGCCTTATTAATTTAGAGACTCTAACTGTCCTGGCCAATTCCTTTAGAGACTCTAAGAGTTTCGCCTTATTAATTTAGAGACTCTAACTGACCTTGCATATTCCTTTAGAGACTCTAAGTATTTCGCCTTATTAATTTAGAGACTCTAACTGTTCTGGCCTATTCCTTATAGACTCTAAGTGTTTCGCCTTATTAATTTAGAGACTCTAACCCTCTTGGCCTATTCCTTTAGAGACTCTAAGTGTTTCACCTTATAAATTTAGAGACTCTAACCCTCTTGGCCCATTCCTTTAAAGACTTTATGAGTTTCGCCTTATTAATTTAGAGACACTTACTCTCCTGGCCTATTATTTTAGAGACTCAAAATGTTTCGCCTTATTAATTTAGAGACTCTATCTGTCCTGGCCTATTCTTTAGAGACTCTAAGTTCTTCGCCTTATTAATTTAGAGACTCTAACAGTCCTGGCCTATTCCTTTAGAGACTCTAAGAGTTCCGCCTTATTAATTTAGGGATTTTAACACTCCTGGCCTATTCCTTTAGAGACAGAAAGAGATTCGCCTTATTCATTTAGAGACTCTAACTGTCCTGGCGTATTACTTTAGATACTCTAAGAGTTTAGCCTTATTAAATTAGGGACTCCAACTGTCCTGGCCTATACGCTTAGTGACTCTAAGAGTTTCGCCTTATTAATTTAGAGACCCTAACTGTCCTGGCCTATTCCTTTAGAGACTCTAAGTTTTTCGCCTTATTATTTTAGAATCACTAACTTTCCTGGCCTATTAATTTAGAGACTCTAAGAGTTTCGCCTTATTAATTTAGATACTTTAATTCTCCTGGTCTATTCCTTTAGAGACTCTAAGGGTTTCGCCTTATTTATTTAGAGAATATAAGTTTCCTGGCCTATTCCTTTAGAGACTCTAAGAGTTTCGCCTTATTAATTTAGAGACTCTAACTGTCCTGGCCTAATACTTTAGAGAATCTAAGAGTTTCGCGTTATTAATTTAGAGGCTCTAAGAGTCCTGGACTATTCCCTTAGAGATTCTAAGTGTTTCGCCTTATTAATGTAGAGACACTAACTTACCTGTCCTATTCCTTTAGAGAATCTAAAATTTTCGCCTTATTAATTTAGATACACTAACTGTCCTGGGCTACTCTCTTAGAGACTCTAAGAGGTTTGATTTATTAATTTAAAGACAAAAACCGTCTTGGCCAATTCCTTTAGAGACTCTAAGAGTTTGGCCTTATTATTTCAGAGACTCTAACTGTACTGGCCTAAACTTTATAGACTTTAAGAATTTCGCCTTATTAATTTAGAGACTCAAACAGTCCTGGTCTATTCCTTTAGAGACTCTAAGAGTTTCGCTTTATTAATTTAGAGATTCTAACAGTTCTGGCCTATTCCTTTAGAGACTCTAAGAGTTTCGTCTTATTATTTTAGAGACTCTAACAGCCCTGGTCTATTCCTTTAGGGACACTAAGGGTTTCGCCTTATTAATTTAGAGACACTAACTGTCCTGGCCTATTACTTTAGAGATTCTAAGTGTTTCGCCTTATTAATTTAGAGACTCTAACTGTCCTGGCCTATTCCTTTAGAGACTCTAAGTGTTTCGCCTTATTAATTTTGAGCCCATAACTGTCTTGCACTATTCCTTTAGAGACTGAGTCTTTCGCCTTATTAATTTACAGACACTAAATGCCCTGGCCTATCCTTTAAGGCCTCTAAGAGTTTCGCCTTATTAATTTAGTTACTCTAAATATCCTGCCCTATTACTTTAAGGCCTCTAAGAGATTCGCCTTATTAATTTAGAGACTCTAATACTCCTGGCCTAATCCTTTAGAGACTCTATGATTTTCGCCTTATTAATTTAGAGACTATAAATTCCCTGGCCTATTCCTTTAGAGGCTCTATGTGTTTCGCCTTATTAATTTAGAGACTCTAACTATCCTGGCCTCTTCCTTTAGAGACTCTAAGTTTTTCGCCTTATTAAATTCGAGGCTCTAACCGTTCTGGCCTATTCATTTTGAGACTCTAAGAATTTCGCCTTATTAATTTAGAGACTCTAACTGTCTTGGCCAATTCCTTTAGAGACTCTAAGAGATTCGCCTTAATAATTTAGAGACTCCAACACTCCTGGTCTACTCCTGTAGTGACTCTAAGAGTTTCGCCTTATTAAATTAGTTACTCTAACTGTCTTGGCCTATTCCTTTAGAGACTCTAAGAGTTTCGTCTTTTTAATTTAGAGACACTAAATGTCCTGTCCTATTCCATTAGAGACTCTACGAATTTCGCCTTACTAATTAAGGGACTCTAACCCTCCTGGCCTATTCCTTTAGAGACACTAAGTGTTTCGCCTTATTCATTTACAGAAACTGAATGTTCTGCCCTATAACTTTAAAGACACTAAGAGTTTCGCCTTATTAATGTAGAGACTCTAAATCTCCTGGCCTATTCCTTTAGAGACTCTAAGTGTTTCGCCCTATTAATTTAGATACACTAACTGTCCTGGCCTATTTCTTTAGAGATTCTAAGAAATCCGCCTTATTAATTTAGAGACTCTAACTTTCCTGGCCTATGGCTTTAGAGATTATAATATTTTCGCGCTATTAATATAGAGACTGTAACTGTCCTGGCTTGTTCCTTTAGAGACCCTAATACTTCCGCTTTATTAATTTTGTTTCTATAACATCCATGTCCTATTACTTTAGAGACTCTAAAAGTTTCGCCTTATTAATTTAGAGCCCCTAACTCTCTTGCACTATTCCTTTAGAGACTGAGACATTCGCCTTATTAATTTAGAGACACTAACTGTACTGGCCTATTCCTTTAGAGGCTCTAAGATTTTCGCCTTATTAAATTAGAGACTCTAATTTTCATGGCCTAATCCTTAAGAACTTCTAAGAGTTTCGCCTTATTAATTTAGAGACTCTAAATTTCCTGGACTATTACTTTAGAAATTTTAAAGTTTTCGCCTTATTAATTTAGAGACTGTAACTGTCCTGGCCTACCCCTTTATAGAATCTAAGAGTTCCGCCTTATTAATTTAGAGACACTAACTCTCCTGGCCTATTCCTTTAGAGACTCTAAGATTTTCGCCTTATTAATTTAGAGATTCTAACTGTCCTGGACTGTTCTTTAGAGACTCTAAATGTTCCGCCTTATTAATTTAGAGACTCTAAATCTCCTGGCCTATTCCTTTCGAAACTCTAAAACTCCCGGCCAATTCCTTTAAAGACTCTAATAGTTTCGCCTTATTAATTTAGTTACACTAACTGTCTTGGCCTATTCCTTTATAGACTCTAAGACTTTTGCCTTATTAATTTAGAGACTCTAACTCTCCAGGCCTATTAGTTTAGAGAATCTAGGTGTTTCGCCTTATTAATTTAGAGACCCTAAATCTCCTGGCCTATTCCTTTAGAGATTCTAAGTGTTTCGCCTTATTAATGTAGAGGCTCTGTCTTGGCCTATTCTTTTAGAGACTCAAAGTGTTCCGCCTTATTAATTTAGAGACTCTAACTGTCCTGGCCTATTCCTTTAGAGACTCTAAGAGATTCGCCTTATTAATTTAGAGAATCTAAATCTCCTAGCCTAAATTTTAGACACTCTAAGGGTTTCGCCTTATTAATTTAGAGACTCTAACTGCCTTGGCCTATTCCTTTAGGGACTCTAAGACTTTCGCCTTATTAATTTAGGGTCTCTATCTGTCCCGGCCTTTTCTTTAGAGACTCTAAGAGTTTCGCCTTATTCATTTAAGGATCCTAAATGTCCTGGCCTGTTCCTTTAGAGACTCAAAATTTTCGCCTTATTAATTTAGAGATTGTGACCCTCCTAGCCTAATTCTTTAGAGATCACAACATTTTCGCCTTACAAATTTAGAGACTCTAACTTTCCTCTCCTATAACATTAGAGACTCTAGAGTTTCGACTTTTTAATTTAGAGACTCTAATTCTCCTGGCCTAAAACTTTAGAGACAATAATATTTTCGCCCTTTAATATAGAGGCACTAACTGTCCTGGCTTGTGGCTTTAGAGAATCTAAGACTTTCGACTTATTAATATAGATTCCCTAACATTCCTGGCCTATTCCTTTAGAGACTCAAAGTTTTTCGCCTTATTAATTTAGAAACTCTGTCCTGGCCTATTACTTTAAAGAATCTAAGAATTTCGCCTTATTAATTTAGAGCCCCTAACTGTACTGCACTATTCGTTTAAAGACTGAATCTTCCACCTTATTAATTTAGAGTCTCTAAATGTCCTGGCCTATTTCTTTAGAGACTCTAAGAATTTCGCCTTATTAATTTAGAGATCCTAACTGTCCTGGCCTATTATTTTAGAGCCTCTAAATGTTTCTCCTTATTAATTTAGAGACTCTAACACCCCTGGACTATTCCTTTAGAAACTCTAAGTGTTTCGCCCTATTAATTTAGAGACTCTAAGTGCCCTGGCCTATGGCTTTAGAGACTCTAAGGGTTTCGCCTTATTAATTTAGAGACCTTAACTGTCCTGTCCTATTCCTTTAGAGACTCTAAGCGTTTCGCCTTATTAATTTAGAGGCTCTAATTATCCTGGCCTATTTCTTTAGAGACTCTAAGATTTTCGCCTTATTAATTTAGAGATTCTAAACCTCCTGGCCTATTTCTTTAGAGACTCTAAGAGTTTCGACTTATTAAATTTGAGACACTAACTCTCCTGGCCTATTCTTTTAGAGACTCTAAGAGATTCGCCTTATTACTTTAGAGACTCTAACTCTCCTGGCCTATTCCTTTAGAGACTCTAAGATTTTCGCCTTATTAATTTAGAGACTCTAACTGACCTGGCATATTCCTTTAGAGACCCTAAGTATTTCGCCTTATTAATTTAGAGGCTCTAACTGTTCTGGCCTATTCCTTTTGAGACTCTAAGTATTTCGACTTATTCATTTAGAGACTCTAACTCTCCTGGCCTATTCCTTTAGAGACTCTAAGAGTTTCGCCTTATTAATTTAGAGACTCTAACTGTCCTGGCCTATTCCTTTAGAGAATCTAAGAGTTTCGCCTTATTAATTTAGAGACTCTAACTCTCCTGCCCTATTCTTTAGAGACTGTAAGAGCTTCGCCTTATTAATTTAGAGACACTAACTCTCCTGGCCTATTCCTTTAGAGAATCTAATATTTTCGCCTTATTAATGTAGGGATCCTAACACTCCTGGCCTATCACTTTAGAGACACAAAAATTTTCGCCTTATTCATTTAGAGACTCTAACTGTCCTGGCCTATTACTTTAGAGAATCTAAGAGATTCGCCTTTTTAATTTAGAGACCCTAACTGTCCTAGCCTATTCCTTTAGAGACTCTAAGTGTTTCGCCTTATTAATTTAGAGACTCTAACTGTCTTGGGCTATTCCTTTAGAGACTCTATGTGTCTTGCCTTATTTATTTAGAGACTGTAACTGCCCTTGCCTATACCTTTAGAGACATTAAGTGTTTCGCCTTATTAATTTCGATACTCTAACTGTCCTGACATATTCCTTTAGAGACACTAAGGTTTTCGCCTTATTAATTTAGAGACTTTAACTGTCCTGGCCTATTTCTTTAGAGACTCTAAGTGCTTCGCCTTATTAATTTAGAGTCCATAATTGTCCTGGCCTATTCCTTTAGAGACAGTAAGTGTTTCGTCTTATTAATTTAGAGACACTAACACTCTTGGCCTATTCCTTTAGAGACTCTAAGAATTTCGCCTTATTAATTTAGAGACTCTAACTGTATTGGCCTGTTCATTAGAGACTCTAAGAGTTTCGCCTTATTAGTTTAGAGACTCTAACAGTCCTGGCCTATTCCTTTAGAGACTCTAAGTTTTTCGCCTTATTAATTTAGAGACTCTATCTGTCCCGGCCTATTCCTTTAGAGAATCTAACAGTTTCGCCATATTAATTTAGAGACTCTAACTCTCCTCGCCTATTCCTTTAGAGACTCTATGAATTTCGCCTTATTAATTTAGAGACTCTAACTGTCCTAGCCTATTCCTTTAGAGATTCTAAGAGTTTCGCCTTATTAATTTTGAGACAGTAACTCTCCTGGCCTATTACATTAGAGACTCTAAGGTTCCCGCCTTATTAATTTGGAGACCCTAACTGCCTTGGCCTATTCCTTTAGAGACTCTAGGAGTCTCGCCTTATTAATTTAGAGTCTCTAACTGTCCTGGCCTATTCCTTTAGAGACTTTAAGTGTTTCGCCTTATTAATTTAGAGACTCTAACTGTCCTGTCCTATTCTTATAGAGACTCTAATAGCATCGCCTTATTAATTTGGAGACCCTAACTGTCCTGGCCTATTGCTTTAGAGACTCTAAGTATGCCTTAATAATTTAGAGGCTCTAACTGTCCTGGTCTATTCCTTTAGAGATTCTAAGTGTTCGCCTTATTCATTTTGAGACACTGTCCTGGCCTATTACTATAGAGTGTCTAAGATTTTCGCCTTATTAATTTAGAGACTCTAACTGACCTGGCCTATTATTTAGAGACTCTAAGAACTTCGCCTTATAAATTTAGAGACTGTAACTGTCCTGGCCTATTCCTTTAAAGACTCTAAGCGTTTCGCCTATTAATTTAGAGACACTATCTCTCCTAGCCTATTCATTTAGAGACACTAAGTGTTTCGCCTTCTTAATTTAGAAACTCTAACTCTCTAGGCCTATAATTTAGCGACTCTAAGAGTTTCGCCTTATTAATTTAGAGACTCTAACATTCCTGGCCTATTCGTTTAGAGAATCTAAGAGTTTCGCCTTATTAATTTAGAGACCCTATCAGTAACGGCCTATTCATTTAGAGACTCTACGATTTTCGCCTTATTAATTTAGAGACTCTAACAGTCCTGTCCTATTCCTTTAGAGGCTCTAAGATTTTCGCTTTATTAATTTTGAGGCCCTAATTCTCCTGACCTATTTCTTTAGAGACTCTAAGTTTTTCGCCTTATTAATTTAGAGGCTCTAACTGTCCTGGCCTATTCCTTTAGAGACTCTAAGATTTTCGCTGTATTAATTTAGAGACACTAAATTTCCAGGCCTATTCCTTTAGAGACTCTAAGAATTTCGCCTTATTAATTTAGAGACTCTAACCGACATGGCCTATTTGGTTAGACACTCTAAGAGATTCGACTTACTAACTTAGAGACTCTAACTATTCTGGCCTGTTCCTTTAGAGACTCTAAGATTTTCGTCTTATTAATTTAGAGACACTAACTGACCCGACCTATTCCTTTAGAGACCCTAAGTGTTTCGCCTTATTAATTTAGAGACTCTAACTTTCCTGGCCATTTCCTTTAGAGAATTTAAAAGTTTCACCTTATTAATTTAGAGACTCTAAATATCCTGGCCTATTTCTTTAGAGACTATAAGGTATTCGCCTTATTAATTTACAGACCCTAAACCTCCTGGCCTATTCTTTTAGGGATTCTTAGACTTTCGCCTTATTAATTTAGAGACTCAAACTGTCCTGGGCTATTCCTTTAGAGACTCTAAGAGATTCGCCTTATTAAATTAGAGACTCTAACTGTCTTGGCCTATTCCTTTAGAGACACTAAGAAATTTGCCTTATTAATTAAGAGGCTCTAAATTTCCTGGCCTATTACTTTATAGACTCTAAGAATTTCGCCTTATTAATTTAGAGACTCAAACACTACTGGACTAATCCTTTAGAGACTCTAAGAATTTCGCCTTATTAATTTAGAGACTCTAATTGTTCTGGCCTATTCCTTTAGAGATTCCAAGGTATTCGCCATATTAATTTAGAGGCTCTAACTTTCCTGGCCTATTCGTTTAGAGACTCTAAGATTTTCGCCTTTTTAATTTAGAGACTCTAACTGTCCTGGCCTATTACTTTAGAGACTCTAATAGTTTCGCCTTATTAATTTAGAGGCTCTAACTGTCCTGGTCTATTCCTTTAGAGACGCTAAGAGATAAGCCTTATTAATTTAGAGACTCTAAATGCCCTGGCCTATATCTTTAGAGACTCTAAGCGTATCATCTTATTAATTTAGAGGCTCTAATTGTCTTGGCCTATTCATTTAGACACACTAAGAGATTCGACTTACTAATTTAGAGACTCTAACTATCCTGGCCTAATCCTTTTGAGGCCCTAAGATTTTCGCATTTTTAATTTAGAGACATTAACTCTCCTAGCCTATACCTTTAGAGATCACAAGAGTTTCGCCTTACAAATTTAGAGACTCTAAATCCCCTGGCCTATAACTTTAGAGACTCTAGGTTTTGGACTTTTTAATTTAGAGACTCTAAATTTCCTGGCCTATTCCTTTAGAGACTTTAAAATTTTCGCGCTATTAATATAGAGACGGTAATACTCCTGGCTTGTTCCTTTAGAGAACCTATGGCTTTCGCCTTTTTAAATTAGTTTTGCTAACAAACCTGGCCTATTACATTAGAGACTCTAAGAGTTTCGCCTTATTAATTTAGAGACACTAACTCTCCTGGCCTATTTCTTTAGAGACTCTAAGGGTTTCGCCTTATTAATATTGAGACCCTAACTGTCCTGCACTATTTCTTTCGAGACTGAGACTTTCGCCTTATTAATTTAGAGACTCTAAGAGTCCTGTCCTCTTACGTGAAGGTGTCTAAGAGTTTAGCCTTATTAATTTCGAGACTGTAATTGTCCTGGCCAATACTTTTAAGGACTCTAAGAGTTTCGCCTTATTAAATTAGAGAATCTAACTGTCCTGGCCTATTCCTTTAGAGACTCTAAGGGTTTCGCCTTACTAATTTAGAGACACTAAACTTTTGGCCTATTATTTTTGAGACTCTATGATTTTCGATTTCTTAATTTAGAGACCCTAAATGTCCTGGCCTATTACTTTAGAGACTATAAGTGTTTCGCCTTATTAATTTAGAGAACCTAACTGTCCTGGCCTATTCCTTTAGAGACTCTAAGAGTCTCGCCTTATAAATTTAGAGACTCTAACTGTCCTGGCCTATTCATTTAGAGACTCTTAGAGTTTCGCCTTATTAATTTAGAGACTCTAACTGTCCTGGCCTATTCGTTTAGAGACTGTAAGATTTTCGCCTTATTAATTTAGAGACTCTAACTGTCCTGGCCTATTACTTTAGGGAATCTAAAAATTTCGCCTTATTAATTTAGAGGCTCTAAATCTACTGGCCTATACTTTTGAGACAATAAGAGATCCGCCTTATTAATATAGAGACACTAACTGTCCTGGCCTATTCGGTTAGAGACTCTAAGAATTTCGCCTTATTAATTTAGAGACTCTAACAATCCTGGCCTATTCCTTTAGAGACTCTAAGATTTTCGCCTTATTAATTTAGAGACCTTAACTCTCCTGGCCTATTCCTTTAGAGACACTAAGTTTTTCGTCTTATTAATTTAGAAAATGTAACTGTCCTGGCCTATTCCTTTAGAGACTCTAAGTGTTTCTCCTTACTAATTTAGAGACCTAATTGTCCTGGCCTATCCCTTTAGAGACTCTAAGTGTTTCGCCTTATTAATTTAGAGACTCTAACTGTACGGGCCTATTCCTTTAGAGACTCTAAGATTTTCGCCTTATTAATTTAGAGACTCTAACAGTCCTGGCCTATTCCTTTAGAGACTCTAAGAGTTTCGCCTTATTCATTTAGAGACTCTAACAGTCCTGGCTTATTTCTTTAGAGACTCTAAGTGTTTCGCCGTATTAATTTAGAGATTCTAACAGTCCTGGCCTATTTCTTTAAGGACTAAAAGTGTTTCGCCTTATTAATTTTGAGACTCTAACTGTCCTGGCCTATTCATTTGGAGACTCTAAGTGTTTCGTCTTATTAATTTAGAGACTGTAACTGTAATTGCCTATTATTTTAGAGACACTAAGTGTTTCGCCTTATTAATTTAGAGACACTAACTGCCCTGGCCTATTTCTTTAGAGAGTCTAAGTGTTTCGCCTTATTAATTTAGTGACCCTAACTGTCTTTGCCTATTCCTTTAGAGACTCTAAGAGTTTGGCCTTACTAATTTAGAGACTCTAACTTTCCTGGCCAATTCCTTTACAGAATCTACGAGATTCGCCTTATTAATTTAGAGACCCTAACTAACCCGTACTATTCTTTTGGAGACTGAGAATTTCGCCTTATTAATTTAGAGACTCTAACTGTCCTGGCCTATACTCTTAGAGACTCCTAGTTTTTCGTCTTATTAAATTAGAGACTCTAACTGTCCTGGCCTATTCCTTTAGAGACTCTAAGACTTTCGCCTTATTAAATTAGAGACACTAATAGTCCTGGCCTATTCCTTTAAGGACTATAAGTTTTTCGCCTTATTAATTTAGAGACTCTAACTGTCCTGGCCTATTCCTTTAGAGACACTAAGTGTTTCGCTTTATTTATTTAGAGACTCTAACTGTCCTGGCCTATTCCTTTAGAGACTCAAAAATTTTCGCCTTAATAATTTAGAGATTGTAACTTTCCTGGCCTATTCCTTTAGAGATTCTAAGAGTTTCGCTTTATTAACACTTAAAAGCCTGAATTAAATCCCATCTGCTACTTGCTGGCATTATTAGGAGCACACGATTTTTTCCACGTCAGCAGGATAAAGGTTAAATTATTAACTTTAGGCTACTAATGTCATATATATAAGGAGCAACCATTCTTGATGTTTCTAGATCACACACAACGACGGAGCACAGTCGGTAGGTCTCCTCTGGACGAGTGATCAGCTCGTCGCAGAGACCTCTACCTGACAAAACACGACACTTTAAACAGACAAATATCCATGACCCCGGTGGGATTTGAACCCACGATCTCAGCAGGCTAGCGGCCGCAGGCTGCTCGCCTGCTG